>Ga0209800_10000065_pt1 | contig 255815 bp, 212 predicted proteins | sample Higcelweek8metaG_FD_187174 | JGI IMG/M metagenome (GOLD analysis project Ga0209800, IMG submission 187174) | Freshwater pond sediment microbial communities from the University of Edinburgh, under environmental carbon perturbations - High... | ecosystem: Environmental > Aquatic > Freshwater >...
GGGATTTTTATGCCGATTTTTAAATAGTCGGCACAAAAATTCAATAAAAACTGCTCCTATGGGCCTGAAAAATGATAAATATTATGTGATTTTACCAAAATATTGGCAAAAATAGTTAGGTTTTTTTTAAACTTGCACATAATTTAAAATCAACTTTTTTAAAAAATACTTTTCGGACTAGAATCAAAATTTATTTTGCATATACGTTTAAAACAATGAATTTCTCAAATAATGCATCGTAAATTGGTATAAGGCGCTTTCATTTCATTATATTCCTTGAAAACGCTTGGTTTTATGCTAATTTACTATTGACTTTTTTTTGACAAATAATATATAATATAATATGTGCTGCGACTAGTATTATTACCAGTATTAGACAAACCATTAATTTGAGTTTATTCTTGGCACAATTGCTACCATCGGAGGGAGGGAAATACATGTCTGAAGTAAGGGTTAAGGAAAACGAATCCCTAGATAGTGCTCTAAAACGTTTTAAGAGACAATGCGCTAAAGCTGGCGTATTATCGGAAATTAGAAAAAGAGAGCATTATGAAAAGCCGAGTGTTAAGAGAAAGAAAAAATCTGAGGCTGCAAGAAAAAGAAAATTCAAATAAGGCCAAGATTATAGGAGGCAGTTTATGTCCCTTAAAGACAGATTGCTTGAAGATATGAAGGTTGCCATGAAGAATAAAGACACCATTAGAAAGAATTCTGTTCAAATGGTAAGAGCTGCAATTCTTCAAGTTGAAAAAGACAATAAAATAACCCTTGATGATGATGGTATAATTGAAGTAGTAGCCAAAGAAGTCAAAAAGAGGAGAGATTCTCTCACTGAGTTCGAAAAAACAGGCAGGCAGGATTTAATTGATGACATAAAAAGGGAAATAGATATCCTGATTCAATATTTACCAGAGCAGTTATCTGAAGAAGAACTTGAAGTTATAGTAAAAAAGGCAATTGATAACACAGGTGCTGCTTCACCAAGAGATATTGGCAAGGTTATGCAATCGGTGCTACCGCAAATAACTGGTAGAGCCGATGGCAAAATGGTTAACCAAATCATAAAAAAAATATTAGGATAAGCTCGATGAAAGTCGAGCTTTTTAAATGTTTAGGAAATTTCCTAGACATCAATTAAAATCGAAGGGGCATCGTGCCCCTTCGATTTTATGATTTACTTCGTAAATTCCTCAAATAAAAGCTGATGTCACCATAATCTCCTAGGCATTAAAAAACTCTGAATAAAGCGCTTTTATCGCAGAATTACAATCATCTGACTTTACTCCAAACATCATGCTAACTTCTGAGGAGCCTTGATTGATCATTTCAATGTTTATGTTCGCATTTTTCAAAGCATTTGAAGCCCTTGCTGCAAGACCAACAGTGTGTCTCATGCCTTCACCGACAACCATTACCAATGCCAATTCTCTTTCAACCTCTATATCGTCTACTCCGAGCTCTTCATTTATCTGCTTACATATAATTTCTTCCTTTTCCTTTGTAAACTGGTTTTCGCGCAATACGACTGACATATTATCAATTCCTGAAGGAACATGCTCGTAAGAAATTCCTTGTTGTTCAAGGATATGCAATACCTTGCGTCCAAATCCAATTTCTCTGTTCATCATGTATTTGCTTATATACAGATTACAGAATCCTTTATCCCCTGCAATACCTGCAATAATACCTGTGTCTGTATTCCTATTCTTTACAATCATTGTTCCAGGAGCAGAAGGATTATTTGTATTTTTTATACATACAGGTATTCCTTTTCTATAAACTGGCTCTAATGTTTCTTCATGCAATACTGAGAATCCTGCATATGAAAGCTCTCTCATTTCCCTGTATGAAAACTCTTCAATGGCCTTTGCATCAGGAATAAGGTTTGGATTCGCAGCAAAAACAGAATCAACATCAGTGAAGTTTTCGTATACATCAGCATTCACAGCTGCAGCAAGAATTGAGCCTGTAATATCCGAACCTCCTCTTGGGAAAGTTACAACATCTCCTGATTTTGAATAACCAAAGAATCCAGGGAATATTAATATTCCTTCCATATCATTAAGTGCTTTCAGGTTGTCAAAAGACTCACTCAAAACCCTTGCGTTTCCAAATTCATCACTTAAAAACAAACCTGCATCTTTTGGATTTATGTATTTAGCATTATAGCCTTTGCTCTTAAGATACTCTGCAACAAGCTTTGCAGAGTTGTCTTCACCTGCTGCCTTAAGGCAATCCATAACTTTACCTTCATGAGTAACAACTCCAGATACTCTTCCCTTCAAATCATCTTCGATTACTTTTGTTATCTCTGGTGATAGCCCAAGTTCATTCGCAATATCATTAAATCTTGCAACAACAGCTTTAAGTTCCTCTTCTGCAGCTCCTGTATCTATGTATTTCTGGGCACAATTAATCAAAAGGTCTGTAACCTTAATATCTTCCTTTGACCTTTTACCAGGCGCAGAAACCACTACAAGACGTCTTTCCTTATCAGATGTTACAATTTCACATACTTTTTTAATTTGATCCGCTGATGCTAACGATGTTCCACCAAATTTACATACTTTCATTTATAATATCCCCCTTAATAAGGCGATTTCAAAAATTTCCTTGTTCAATTTCTGAGTGCGAAACTTACTTAAATCAGTATTTTTGAAATCGCCAGTTGACAAGTTATTTTTTTGGAATCACCTAATTCCTAATTTCATTCTATAATATTATACCCATTATGGTTACAATTCATAAGTTAGTGATTTTTTATGCCTAATATAAAACCCTTATACAATTTGATACGTCTTTAATTGATTCATCATCAATCAGTCCGTTTATTTTATTCAACAAATCAGACTCCTTACCATCTTCTGTGACAAATACCAGCTCTTTTTCATCCTCTGATGCTACCCATTGGATCTTTTTGAATACTTTCTCTATATGTTTTTTAGATTTTTTTTCATCATCTACAAGTATTCTTACATAGAACTTTGCATCCATACTTTCAGGATCAACCATGTTTTCTTCACTTCTTATATTCCATACATTCTTACCAGCATTTCCTGTATTCCTTACGACATCAACGATATCCGCAACTACTGCACTGGCTGTTGGCAGCTTACCAGCCCCTCTTCCGTAAAACATAGCATCCCCAATAGCATCACCTTTTACAACAATTGCATTGAATACATCATCTACATTAGCAAGAGGACTTTCTTTGCTAATAAGCATAGGGCTAACCCTTGCATATATCTTTTCACCTTCTCTTTTACTAAAACCAACAAGCTTTATCACACATCCCATCGAATCTGCATAATGCATATCCGAAACCGTAAGTTTTGAAATTCCTTCTGTCGGTATTTTTCTATAATCAACATATTCGTTATATGCAATTGATGATAAAATAGCAATCTTTCTACATGCATCCTGACCTTCAACATCTGCTGTAGGGTTTGCTTCCGCATAGCCTTTTTGTTGCGCCTCCTTGAGAGCCGTTCCAAAATCTTTTCCAGTCTTTCTCATTTGAGTAAGGATATAATTGGTTGTTCCATTTAAAATTCCAGTAATTCCACTAATTTCATTTGCAGCTAGACAGTTATGCATTGGTCGAATAATAGGAATACCTCCGCCAACACTTGCCTCAAACAAATAATGAACATTATTATCCTTTGCCATCTTAAGAAGCTCTGGACCATGTGTAGCAACAAGCTCCTTGTTTGATGTTACAACATGCTTACCGAGACTTAGTGCCCTTTTTGTAAACTCATAAGCAACACCAGCTCCTCCAATTACCTCCACAACAACATTTATTGAATCATCTTCGAAAACTTCGTCTGAATTTTTTGTTAATAATCCTTTAAACGGACTATCTGGAAAGTCCCTAAGATCCAGAATTTTCTTAACCACTATTTCATCGCCAGCTCTTCTCGCTATGCTATTCGCATTTTTGTTTATAACTTCTACAACACCCGAGCCAACAACTCCATATCCTAAAACTGCTACATTAATCATAAAAAGCTACCTCCATTATTCCCTTGCTAGAATTTCCACTCGCCTAACTCCTTCAACCTTACCTATCTCATTCACCAATTCTTTTATATCATTTAACATTCCAGCTGTTTCAATTGAAATTGTAACATCAGCAAGACTATTTATCGGGATGTTTTGATTTATAGTCAGTATGTTAGCATTAGCTTGAGCAATCTTGTTTACTATAGCGGACAAAATACCTGCAAAATCCTCTACTACAAAAAACAAAGTCATTACCCTGCCTCTTGAAGTTTCATAAAATGGATAAACGTAATCCTTATACTTGTAGAATGCACTCCTGCTTATCCCAACTTCTTTTACCGCTTCGTTAATCGTTTTTATCTTTCCCATGCTGAGTATTTTTTTCACTTCAATTACCTTGAAAAAAACCTCTGGAAGCACTGATGTATCAACCAATACATACGTCGAGTTTTTATTCATAACCTTCTCCATGTCCGTGTATCGAGTACATATGTGTCTGTACCGTGTATTTATATTAGCATATAATTCTTGGAAGTTCAATATTTATTTTTCTTGAATAGAGAATTCTATTTTCTTGTATAGAGAATTCAGCATTTACTAATAATAATTATTAAATCGCCTAAATACGACTAGAAGGGACATGGCTATGAAAATCAGACTTGGAGTAATAGGTACAGGACTTGCTTGGGAAAGGCTTCACTATCCTGCAATTAAAGAGCTTGGGGATAAATTCGAAATAGTTGCACTTGCAAACAGAACAAAGGAAGACGCGGTGAAATTCGCACAGAAAATCAATCTTGATTTAAAAAATGTGTATGAGGATTATAATGAAATGTTGAAAAGAACAGATATTGATGCTTTTGATATACTGGTTCCAATAGAATTAAATTATGAAGTATCTCAAAACGTGGCAAAAGCGGGTAGAAATTTTATCTGTGAAAAGCCTTTGGCTCCTGATATGGAACAAGCAAAAAAGTATCTTGAATTATCAAAAAAATACAATGTAAAGATACTTATTGCAGAAAACTTCAAGTACAATGAAGAAAATAATAAAATCAGAGATTTGATAAACTCTGGAAAAATAGGCAATCCAGTATACTTTATAAGGAACAACATCAACTCCTTTGAAAGCGAAATGATAAAAGACACTTATGCTGCTAAGGAATGGAGACAACACCCAGACTTTCCTGGGGGAGCCTTTCTCGATGCTGCCCTGCACGACATAGCAGCTATCAGGCACATATTCGGAGCAGTTGAATGTGTTCAAGCGTTTGGCAAGCCTCAGAAGGAAGATTATTGTCCATATCTGTCCATAAACTCAAATATATTATTTAAAAACGGAGTTACTGGATACCTCACCTATTACCCATCTGGGAAGGAGTCTCAAAAGCCTCTCGTTGGATTTAGAATATTCGGTACAAAAGGCGAAATATATCTAGAGGAAAAAAGCTGTGGAATAATTAATGTTTCATACTACGACGGAACCTACGAGCAAATAGGATATACTCCTGAACGAGGATATTATAATGAATTATTAAACTTCTACAACTCGGTTTCTGGCTCAGAACAGATTTCTGTTACTCCTGAAATGGAATATGGAGATGTTAAAATGGTTTTTGATATTTTAAAATCAATTAAGAATAGAGAGATCGTTTATGTAGATAACGTAAGCATTAATAGAAATGCAGTATATATACCTGCAGAAGATGATGCAAAATATCTTATGCACTAGTGAGCACAATAATTTCCTAGATAATAATCAAAATCCCAGAGGCATCAATATTAAATACGATTAATCTATTACATTTATCTATCGCAAAATTCCGTTAAAGCGTTCGGTATTTTGCTCTGCTAAATGTAAGATTAATAATGTATTTAATATAGTCTCTGGGATTTTGGATATTTATTTCAACTTTAGTATATCCTCAACTTTTGTTTTCATTTCATTTTTTTCGCATACATCCTTATGAAGAACAGGCATCTTGTCTAGACCTTTAAGGCCGTCAGGCACATCAATGTTGCATTTTTGTGACAAAATATCTAAAAGCTCAAACTCACTCTTTCCTGCAATAGCGCTTTCTCCAAATATCGCTTTAACAACACTGTCATTAAACTTGAACGGGCTTGCTGTCGAAGCAATAATTGTCTTGCTCATATCGCCTGTTGAAATTACATATTTGTCATAAACATCTATACCTACTGCAGTATGCGTATCCACTACGTAATTGTATTCATTATATATACATTCAATTGTCTTTAATGTTTCACTTTCACTAGAGAACCCACCCCAAAAATACTTAGAAATCTTTTTCTTTGTATCTGGATCGACGGAATAAAAACCTTCTGCCTTAAGTGCATTCATCCATTCATTTATAAGCCATGAGTCATGGCCTGTTATTTCAAACAAAAGCCTTTCAAGGTTACTGGATATAAGTATGTCCATTGAAGGTGACATCGTCTTTTTAAACTCTCTTCTCTTATCATAAACTCCTGTATTTATAAAATCGGTCAAAACGTTGTTGTCATTTGACGCACATATAAGTTTGTTAATAGGAAGTCCCATTTGCATTGCATAGTATGCAGCAAGAATATTTCCAAAATTGCCAGTTGGAACAACTACATTAATCTTATCCCCAGATTGAATTTCTTTTCTTTTGAGAAGGTCAGCATATGCAGAAAAATAATAGACTATCTGCGGAACCAGTCTACCCCAGTTTATGGAATTGGCTGATGAAAACTTAAACCCGTTATCTCCCATCTGAGCACTCATTCGAGCGTCTGTAAAAATCTCCTTAACGCCATTCTGAGCATCATCAAAATTGCCCTTAACGCCTATAGAACATGTATTATTGCCTTCTTGAGTAACCATTTGCATCCTTTGAACTTGGCTGACACCCTCTTGTGGGAAGAACACTATGATTTTAGTTCCCTTAACATCCCTGAATCCTTCTAATGCAGCTTTTCCTGTGTCCCCTGATGTAGCGACAAGTATAACCGTTTCATCAGTTTCTCCAGTCTTAGCAACTGCTTTTACGAGAAAATGTGGCAAAATCTGAAGTGCCATATCCTTAAACGCACAGGTAGGTCCATGCCACAATTCCAAAACATATACATTTTCATTCATTCTATATAATGGTGCAATATCGTCCGAACCAAACTTTTCTTTTGTATATGCATTATTAACACAGTCCGTCAACTCTTCCATCGTATAGTCATCTAGGAAATGCTTAAGAATATTTATAGCCCTTTCCTGATAGCTCATATCAACCAAACTGCTTATTTCCTCCGGACTAAGTTTTACCGGTTTCTCAGGAACAAAAAGCCCTCCATCCGATGCTATCCCCATTTTAATGGCTTCTGCTGATGTCTTAGACTTTACGCCCCCTCGTGTACTTTCGTAAAACATATTACTCCTCCTAAAATCTTGCTAATAATTGAAGTATTACTTTCCGCTTACTTATTCCTTATAATAATAATACAAAAAGTATAAAAAATAAAGTAATTTTTATTATTCCTTCTATACTTTGCTATTGCTGTTTAGAAAAAATTCCTTCTATAAGCTTCAAGTTCAATTCTTTGAAATATGGCATCTGCAGATTTTTTCCCTTCATTAAGTAAATAGTACTTATCATCCACACTCAAGTCAAAAGCAAACGATGGCACTTGTGAAGTGTTGATACTAGCAAGGTACTTATTCTTTAAATCATCCGTCTTGGGAACGCCTACATTATGAACAGCTGAAATAAACTTTACTAGGACTTTAAGCGATGTATCGATACTTACAAGTTTCTTCTTTTGATCACCATCCAAACTAAAACAAAGCGTTGGCAGATAATTTGAATCTCCGATCATCCAAACTGGAAAATTGTCCAATACTCCCCCATCAACTATAGTATAAGTCTTAACAATTTTCCCTTGGCGTTTTTTAAATTCAATTGGCTTAAATATAAACGGAACGCTTGCACTCATTCTTACGGCCTTAGCAACCTCAAAGTTGTCGGGATTTATGCCGTAAAAAGACAAGTCATCTGGAAGTGAAATAGCTTTTTTTCTTGTTGCATCAACAGCCAAAAACCTTGCTTTATAGCCTTTAGGATTGGTATTGTCGGGAATACCTCCCCTTAAATCCTTAAATGTCCTGATTCCTAAATTTGAGAGATTCTTATATAACCATTCTTCAAGATAATCCCCATCAAAAATACAACCATTTTTACTATACTTAATAATATTATGCATTAAGGTTCTGCTTAAGACTTCCTCTTTATCACATCTGCTTCCATACTTAATTCTTAGGTATCCACGATCATTATTGTATAAAAATGACTCTATGGAATATTCTTCAGAAAGTCTGTATTGCTTGCAGAACTCCTTAAAATCCATAATCACTGGCAAGTTCATTTTTGGATTCGCAATATACATTTTGCTACAATCAAAATCAGATATGATCCTTTTAAGATTATAAGAGTTGCACCCTGCTGATATAAACGAACCTGCAATAGCCCCTGCAGATACTCCTGCCACATTTGAACACCTATACCCCCGTTGCTCAGCTACATCGTAAGCCCCTGAAAAGGCAATACCCTTAATCCCTCCACCGCTTAAAACCATATTTATCATTTTACCTGATTTTTTATTCACCTTTGTCATCCTCTATCTTTTTACTCTGTTATTATTAATATATGATGTCAAAGGATTAATGTGTTAACTAATCTCAGCGATTCTTGCCTTTGCATAACTCGAAAAACTGCTGTTTGGATAATTTTTAATTATGATATTAAATACTTCAATCGCCTTTTTGTTATTATTTGTATTTTTGTACGAAATGCCAAGACGATAAAGGGTACTTTCCATAAACGCCCAACTATTTCCATACATTCTGACTTTATTTAACTTCTCTATTGCTTCATTATATTTATTGCTGTATGACAGACTATACCCCTCATTATAAGCTGCTAATGCTGCTTTCGGAACAACTCTGTTATAAATATTGGTATATCTTGTTTTGTCAGCATTTTTAAACTTAAAATCCTTTAGTAAAACAAGCTTATCCGCTGCCTCTTGAAATCTACCTAATGCCTCAAGCCCTTCAATTTCAGAAAGCTTTCCTATACTTTTAAAATAGTCATTTTCCTTTTCAAGCAATTCATTTTTTGCTTTTATTGTTTGGTGCTCATTTTCAAGCTTTTTATATTTATCATTTGATTCTGCTAAACTATTCTTAAGAGCTTCAATCTTTGTGTGCTCCTCCTGTAAACTCATAGTATATTTTGCTTTTTGAGATTTGCCTGAAACTACAATTACCAATACTAAAATCAACACAAAAGCAATTGCTAACGAAATGTATTTGACATAGGCTGGATTTAGCGAAATTTTAAACTTATTTTTTGAATATTTTTCATTTTCTTTTATATTTTTTGACTTTTCACTGCTTACGCCTACCTGTGACTGCTTAGCTTTTGCCCTTGAATCGTTTTTAATATAGTTCTCATTTATCTCATCTATAAGTCTTTTTGCATTAATATCCTTACCACCAGCTGCAGCATTCTCAAATGCATCAAGCGCCTTTTCAAAATCTTTTCTATATAAGTAGCATATCCCTAAAAGATAGTATGCTTCGTGAAAATCAGTTCTTAATGAAATTGCTTTCTTTAACTCTATAACAGCAATATCTTCACTTTTTGATTTAATATTGGCTAAAGCCTTGTTATATAGAATAATTGAGCTTTTAACGACATCAGGAATAATATCCACATCAGAATCAATTGAATTAAGTTCAATTTGATTAATTCTACTAAGCTCTCTTTCAATATCAAACAATAATATCCCCTCCGTTATCCATCAATAACCGTCTGACTTCACCAATATAGTATAATGATCCAAAAGCACAAATTATACTGTCTTCTGATGCCTTTTCAAGTGAATGCTTCACAGCATTATCAATTGTATCACTAATTGTAACATCTTTACAATATCTACTTACAAATTTCCCAAGTTCATTTGCTGGTAATGCCCTATCGCTTTTTGGCTCAACAATAATAAACTCCCTCGCAATAGAAAGGACAGGCTCTATTATTGCTTTATAATCTTTATCTTTCAATACTCCAACAATAAAAATTATTTTCTTTTGGTAAAAGTACTTATTCAGATTTTGGTAAAGCTTCATTGCACCTTCACTATTGTGTGCTCCATCGATAATAAATAAAGGCTTTTTATTTATTACCTCAAGTCTACCAGGCCATTTAGCCTCAAATAGACCCTTTTTTATTGTTTCATGAGTAATTTTGTCAAACCCCTTGTCCATAATAATATATGCAGTCTCAATCGCAACAGAAGCATTTTGTGCCTGATGTTCACCTGAAATTCTTATTTTAAAGTTGCCTTTATTCTTATAGCTGAACTCCGTACCCCAGATGTCGGTATGAATCACTCTTGTATCGACAGTCATTAACTTCAAAACCTTGGCATCCATACTGTCTGCAACTTGATCAAAAACCTGTTCAACTGACTCAATCTGTGGATATAACACCACATCTCCACATTGTTTTATTATCCCAGCTTTTTCATATGCAATTTTCTCAAGTGTATCACCAAGCCTATCTGTATGATCATAGTTAATTGTCGTAATTACTGAGACAAGCGGAGTATCTATGACATTAGTTGAATCATATCTTCCACCAAGCCCAACCTCCAAAACAACAACATCACAATTTTTTTCATAGAAATATTGCATCGCAATTGCAGTAACTATTTCAAACTCAGTAGGATGAGTACCGCCAGACTCAATAAGTAATTCAACCTTGTTTTTTACATATTCGGCAATTCTCGCAAGCTCATCTTGCAATATTTCTTCGTTATTAATTCTAATTCTTTCTGTAAATCTTTCTATGAATGGAGATGTATACATTCCTGTTTTATAGCCCGAATTAATTAAAATGCTGCTTATGAACGAAACAGTAGAACCTTTGCCGTTTGTCCCTGCAACATGTACAAATTTTAATTTTTTATGTGGGTTACCCATCAACTCCAATAAATCGCAAATGTTAGTGAGTCCCAACTTCACTCCAAATTTTAATGTTCCATGAATGTAATTCAACGCATCAGTATAATTCATATTTCTCTCCAAATCAAATATTTGCATATGTAATTCCTTTTATAAAGCAATAGCAAAGCATAAAAGAAGAATTCAGAATTGTCAAAGTGTTTTAAATTCTGAATTCTGAATCCTATGGTTCTGAATTCTTACGGCTATGTTATTAAATTAGTTCAATCATGCCTTAGTCATGTTCAAACATACTTCCCCTATAATTTCGCTTTCATGTTCACTTAACTCGTGAACATACGCTCAAAAGGGGAAGTAATGTTTGAATCATGCCTTAATTTCCGCCACAACATTTCTTGTATTTCTTACCGCTTCCGCAAGGACATGGATCATTGCTTCCAACCTTTCCGCCCTTTGTCACAGACTTCTTAGGTTCCTCATCTCCATGGCTTGCATTAACAGGCTCAGCAACCCTTTCACGCTCAATTGGCTGTTCATTGTCCACATGAGAGTTCAATATTATTTTTAATGCATCCTCTTGGATATTCTTTATCATTTCCTCAAACATTTCAAAACCTTCGAACTTGTACTCTATTACAGGATCTCTCTGTCCATAAGCTCTCAAACTAATTCCATGCTTGAGCTGATCCATAGCATCGATATGATCCATCCATTTTTGGTCTACTACTCTCAAAAGGATAACTCTTTCGATCTCCCTCATTAGATCAGATCCAAACTCCTGCTCTTTTTGTTCGTATCTATCATTCATCAATTTCATAGCCTTTTCACGCAAGTCTTCCCTATCCATCGTTTCCATTTCATCTTTACTTACCTTCAATGCTCCCTGTGGAAGGAAACCAGCTGAAGCATAGCTATCTATAGCTTCCCAATCCCATACATCTGGGTTAGGGCTTTCACTGCAAAATAGTCTAATAATATTATCAGCAATACCTTCTACCATCTTTGTATAATTATCTTTAAGGTTCTCACCGTTTAACACCTGTCCACGCTGTCCATATATAATTTCTCTTTGCTTATTCATTACATCATCATACTGCAATACATGCTTTCTGATTTGGAAGTTCCTACCTTCTACTCTCTTCTGGGCATTTTCAATTGCTCCTGAAAGCATCCTATGCTCAATAGGCTGATCATCTTCAAGCCCTAGTCTTTCAACAAGTCCTTTTATTCTATCTGTACCAAAGAGTCTCATGAGTTCGTCTTCAAGCGATATATAGAATCTTGATGCACCAGCATCTCCCTGACGACCTGCACGACCTCTCAACTGATTGTCAATACGTCTGGATTCATGTCTTTCTGTACCCATAATGAACAATCCACCAGCTTCTACAACCTCATCTCTCTCTTTGTTAATAGTTTCTTTGAATTTATCACTAAGCTCACGGTAAGTCTTTCTTGCACCTAATATGAGTTCATCAGTTGTTTCACTAAAGCTAGTTGACTGACTTATGAGTTCTTCATCAAAGCCCTGTTTTCTCATTTCCTGCTTTGCCATAAACTCAGCATTACCACCTAATACAATGTCGGTACCTCTACCAGCCATGTTTGTCGCAATTGTAACCGCGCCTTTTCTTCCTGCCTGTGCGATTATCTCAGCTTCTTTTTCATGATACTTCGCATTCAATACCTGATGAGGTATTCCACGCTTTTTAAGCATTAAACCGAGATACTCGGATTTTTCAATCGATATTGTACCGATAAGTACAGGCTGTCCTTTTTTATTACACTCAACAATCTGCTCAATTACTGCATTGAACTTGCCTAATTCATTCTTGTAAACACTGTCAGGATGATCTATTCTCTGCTGGGGCTTGTTTGTTGGAATAACTATAACATCAAGCTTATATATCGTCTGGAACTCTTGCTCTTCAGTCATAGCAGTACCAGTCATACCTGATAGCTTTTTGTACATCCTGAAATAATTCTGGAACGTAATTGTTGCAAGTGTTTTACTTTCCCTTTCAACCTTAACATTTTCTTTCGCTTCTATCGCTTGATGCAAACCATCGCTGTACCTTCTACCGAACATCATACGACCAGTGAACTCATCAACAATGATTACCTCTCCATCTTTTACTACATAGTCGATATCTCTTTTCATGAGTCCATGGGCTTTTATCGCCTGATTTATGTGATGTGAAAGCGTCAAATTCTCAGGATCTGACAAGTTTTCAATCATAAAATACTGCTCTGCTTTTTTAACACCACCTGCAGTAAGGTTTGCTGTATGTGCTTTTTCATCAACGATATAATCCTCTTCAATATCATCATTGTGCTGTTTATCATCAACCTGAGTAAATACCTTGCATGTAAGCTTTGATACAAATGCATTTGCTTTTTTATAAAGATCTGTTGATTTGTCACCTGCACCTGAAATAATGAGCGGTGTTCTAGCTTCGTCAATCAATATACTGTCCACCTCATCCACTATTGCATAATGCAGATCTCTTTGAACCTTTTCCTCTTTATAAATAACCATGTTGTCTCTAAGATAGTCAAAGCCGAACTCATTGTTTGTACCATATGTTATATCACAAGCATATGCTGCTCTTCTTTCTTCATTATCGAGGTCATGAACAATAAGACCAACTGTCAATCCGAGGAACTTATATATCTTACCCATCCACTCGCTGTCACGTGTTGCAAGGTAATCGTTGACAGTTACAACGTGCACACCTTTTCCCTCAAGCGCATTCAGATAAACAGGAAGCGTAGCAACGAGGGTTTTACCTTCACCAGTTTTCATTTCTGATATTCTTCCCTGATGTAAAACGATACCACCTATCATCTGAACATCAAAGTGTCTCATTCCAAGTACTCTTTTTCCCGCTTCTCTAACTACTGCAAATGCTTCAGGTAAAATATCGTCAGTTGTAACATCACCTGATGCAATTTTTTCTTTAAACTCTAATGTTTTACCTCTAAGCTCTTCATCACTCAACTTTTGAATCTTTTCTTCCCATTCCTGAATCTCTTCAACAATCGGTCTTATTCTTTTAAGCTCTCTACTACTATAGCTACCTATAACCTTTTCAATTAAACCTTTTATCATAATGTTCATTCCTTTCAATTTGTGTTTACTTCTGAATTCTCAAAACATAACTTGCATTCTTTACTTTCAATAAATATTATTAAAAACAGTCCTATCGCTATAATCAAATCACCTATACTAACAATAGGCATTAACCATCCTAAAAAACTAGGTATATATATAACATCTGCTAGAAAACTAAGCTTTGTATCGTAATCCAATATACAATGCTTTAAATCAATCTGCTTAACAATCAAATCTAAACTTGAATTGATATTTGCTTTTTCTAAAATATCAATATCAACTGGCATCTTTCCTTTATTAATCATCATTACAAATACATTTAACAAAAACCCAACACCAATTGTAGCAAGTCCAATAATCCTTTTGTTGCACCAAAACCCAAACAACAGCATAAGATAAGCAATTCCTTGAATAATAAAGCTTATATATATTGGCATTTCAACTCCCTTCGAGACAATAATCCGAAGAATTATCAGCAAAAAAGCAGCGAAAAGGAATAGCCAGGGTTTGCTAAATTTGATGTTTGCAATATTTAAAAGCCTCCCTTTTGTAACCTTGACAGCAATAACGGCCAATAGTATAACAACAAGGTAAAGCATACAATCACCCCAAAACTAGAATTCAATATTCTATTTGTTGTTCTGAATCGGATATTATTTCTTGATTATCCCTTAGAATATGGTGGAGATGAGTCGGTATATTCTACTATACGCTCGTTAGATTTATAAAATGAATTATCATTTTTGGTAATATTTGTTCTTGTTTGATTTCCATCTGCGATCTGTGGTAAAACTAAGCAGGCATCAGCTAAAAAGCCCATTGGCGGCTGTTTAATCTTAAACATTGCCAGTGAGTTAGGTGTCAGCCTGATACATTCTGATGCTACATTGTCAGTCAAAATCTCGCTAAGCCCATCCATCCCTGTATGTTCAACAGGAACAAAACTATGCTCGTCCAATAAGCTCGACTCGCTGCATACAAGCATAAGCAACTCATAGTGGCTTGCTGCGAATACAGCTGTCCCTTCTGTTGTTAAGGCTGATAAAATTATTAAGCTGATAAATAGCTTCTTAAACATTAAAAAGACCCCAAATCTAATACTTTTATCAAAATCAACTGCAAATATTACTCTGACAATTTACCTCATATAAACATCTTTTATAAAATGTCCATAATTGTATAATACCTGAATTTCATAATATTATCAAGTATGAAAAAAAATCTGGATTAAATACAATTAAACATTATCTGTCTTTTCCAATCTGTCCAAAATCATATTATAACCATCAGCGCCATAATTGAGACACTTATTCACCCTGCTTATAGTAGCTGTACTTGCACCTGTCCTATCAGCAATTTCTGAATATGTTACACCTTTTTTCAAAAGCTTTGCTACTTCAAGTCTCTGGGCTAGAGCTTTTATCTCTGATATAGTACATATATCTTCAAAAAAATCGTAGCATTCCTCAATACTTTCAAGAAGCAGAACAGCTTCAAACAGCTTATCTGTAACCTCATCCTTTATTTTTGAATTCAATCTTATCAACTCCTGTTATTCATAAGGAATATCTGAAAATATTAAATACGGTGATTCCAAAAAAATCTCTTAAACTTAAAAACAACTACTATTGTAATTTATTCATAAAATAATGTCAAAAAAAACTATAAAAAAACAAAAACACTATAGAATATTAAAAAAACTAATGCTATAATATTTCCATGATGTTTTAACAAAATATTTGATTTATCCAAACTATTCAATACATTTCTACTCATCACATTACAATTGACATTCTTTTCCGTCAACCATTTGTTGCACTCTCGCCCAATTAAACCAATTTAGAAAACACTTCGTTGCATTTACTCAATTTTTTTGTCGTTTTCTAATTTTTTTTAAAATACACTTTATTTTTTTGAAAATATGCTATATATTATTGATGAGTAATTATTAACTAGTTACTCCCCTATGTCCCGTTGCATTCTCCCTTCTAAAACAGGATGCACGGGTATTTTTTTATTCAAATATAAACATTCCAATCCGTTCCACCATATTCATAGGCTCCTATATCAGGATTATCGACATTCGCTGCCTTAGGACAATAATGACTTCCACCAGTTGTCTGCTTTGTAAATGCTTCCTGAATGATAAGCAAAATAAAAATCTCAGCAGCTAGATGCCCTGAGATTTATAATTATGATTTATTAAGATATCCATTTCAAAAGGAATGTCCTCCAACACTATCAGTTAAAGGTATTTTATGTACTTCTAAATTGCTTTCATATTCAAATTTTCAACCCCACAGGAAGGATTTTTCTTATTTAAAAGCTTATGCGCTATCTCATCAATATTGTTATGTGTTCTGAATTCCCATTGCTTTTCTCTATTCTCTTTTTTATCATATTCGAGCATATTATCATACAAAGTAATTCTTATCACATCTTGAGTTATTTCCACATTCTCAAAACATTTTTCAAATGTCTTTAATGAATCCTTAGCTACATAATCATAGTAGCCCTTACCAAACCACATCATCCAACTTGCACCAAACCAGATATCATTAACGTAGTGATCATGGCCTGGGAAATGCTCTATATCCACACATGGTCTGTTATATTTGTCTTTCTTTGAATTTAGTACAATATTGTCTCTCGACCTTTTTTCAAAATAGTAGGTTTCAAGCTGCTGATGATTCTGCCAGAATCTGTCTTCTATTGAGTAGATATATGAAACAATTCCATTATATTTTTCCATACAATCATCAATCCATTTTACAATTACATTTTTATTATATATAAACAAATCCTTCTCAAGTAACAGATTGATTGAAGTATGATCTTTATATTTTACAACTTGCATGATGTTCTTACCATCTTCAATACTCATTGAAAATCTTTGACCACTCTCTAATTCCTGCTTTATTCCTTTATACAGTCTTCTTTTATTGTATTTTTTAACATAATTATTGGTTAGGCATCTTCCTGACATTTTTAGAGGTATAAAAAAACACATATCTTCAAACCAACTTTCAATAGCCTGAGAATCAACTAATTTATTTTCAAATATCATTCTACATTTAAACTTGTCATTCATATGCTTTCACTCCTCGCACCTTTGTATATTAACTATATTAAATACGATTTATCTTTTACATTTTGCTATGCTAAATGCAAGATTATTAATGTAATGTATTTAATATAATTATTACTTTAAATAAAGCACATTAATATACGATTAAGCTAATGTAAAGTTTATGTTAAAATTCTTAAGACCTGTTGACTATAGAATTAACACAAACTTAAAAACTTCTTAATAACGAGATAATAAACACATATTAAAATTTTATTGTAACAAGAATAAACACAAAAAATAATTTTAAAAATATAAGGAGAAAAAATATATGTTTAAATTTCTAACACTTAGGTGTTCATGTTGTGGAGCTGTAATATGCAATTTACCTGATTCAGAAGCATTAGATTTTGTTGATCACACATTAAAATGTGAGGACTGCTTCTATGATGCAAAAGACTTGGAATTTTATCATGCTGAAAAATCCTATAAAGAATTAATCAGCGCATAAAAAACGACTGCAATAATCATGCAGCCGTTCTTCATTCACATTTATTCACTTTCTTTATCATTATCAACTACAGCTACAACCTTAACCTTTCTTCCTGGCCACCAATTCATCTCACCAACCTTTACAGCAATAGCTGGAACAAACATACTACGTATGATAAATGTATCCATCAAAAGGCCTACAACTGCAGCAAAACCGATTTCAAACAAAGGCTTAATAGGGGATGCTAAGAGCGCACCAAATGTTCCTGCCATAATAATTCCACATGAAGTGATTATGCCACCTGTACTTGCCAATGCCCTTGCAACTCCTCCCTGAACATCTCCTGGTCTATATTCCTCCTTGACCCTAGATATCAGGAATATGTTATAGTCCACTCCAAGTGCAACAAGCAAACAGAAAGCAAAATATGTTGTTGACCATGAAAGCCCTTCGTATCCAAGTATCACCTGAAATACAATATAGCTTAATCCCATTGTGGTTGCATAACTAATAATAATAGTCATGAGTAGATAAATTGGAGCTATCAGGCTCCGTAATAAAAGGCATAGTATAACAAAAATGCCTAAAAGTACAAATATAACTATTCTAAAGAAATCCTCTGAGGTGATATTCCTAACATCGTTAAAAATAGATGATACACCGCCAACATGCATCTCAACGCCATCAAGATAGGTATCTTTTAATGTATCATTCACAACTCTTCTTACAACATCTGTTGTATTAAGTGCCTTAATTTCATACGGAGGTATAGAAAGAACAACTTCAATGACCGTTCCCTTTGAATCTGGCGAAATATAGCTTTCCATTCCTTTTTTCAAATCCTTTACCTGCTCGTTTTTTCCCTCAGCATTTGAAGGGAGGAAAAAGGTATTATCATCATCCTTGTTCGCTTCATAGTATTCATCTGCAAATTTCTTGAGCTCGTCTAAACTGGCTGTCATCCCAAGCAAATCATCCTTGCTCATATCAAGACCTGAGGATGCATCATTGAGTTTCTTCAAAGCATTTTGAATTTCATCTCCTGCTGTCTTTTGAGCATCTTTTATTTGTTCAAGCGCCGAAACAACCTCATTTAGAGCAATTGATGATCTTGTTATTCCTGCACCAACCTTTGAAAGGCCTTCTTTTGAAGCAGCCAATCCTACACTACTTTCATTAATTCCTTTATTCACCTTTTTGAGTCCTGATGCAATCTGATCAATATTGGTAATTATACCATCAACTGTCGCATATGCATTTTGATAGCTCATATTCCCTGCTATATCTGGCTGCTCCTCCCAAGCCTTTTTTAACTGTGTCTTTGCATTTAAGAGAGCATTTTTCACATTCAATATACCTTCAACAGAACTTCCAACTCCACTGGAGAGATTTTTTAACCCTACATTAATTTTGCCAAGACCACTAGCCGCGCTATTAGACCCATCACCTAAGCTTTCTATCCCATCATTAATATGTGAAATTCCTGCTATCGTCTCACCTGTTGCATCTGAAAGCTTTCCAAAATCACTGGTCTTCTTATCCATATCATCAGACATTTTCTTTAGTTCACGGAGTTTATCAAATTTTTGCGAGGATTCATCAATCTTATCATTTGACCCTTCCATACCTTTTGATATTTCATGGAGTTGACCTGAAATTGTAAGTGCATCAAACTTTGTTCCATCTGGTCTAGTCGCCGATCTTACTTTTGCAACATTTTCAACTTTTGAAAGATTGTATGATATTCTTTCAATCACCTGAAGAGATTTATTATCCCACATGTTTTTATCTGATTTAATAACAACCTTCACAGGAAGAATTTCTCCCTCTCCAAAGTGTTCGCTCATCACATTAAATCCCTTAACACAATCTGCGGATTCTGGTAGATCGTTAAGCTGGTCAAACGATCTGTTTAAGCCTTTTAATGATATAGCAAACGGAATAAATACCACCAAACATACAATTATATATCTCATAGGTTTTTGAGTAACCATTTGAGACAGTTTAGCCCAAAACTTGCTTTTCTTCTTGTCTGGATGAACCTTCGAAGGATGAAGCGGCCAAAATATTTTTTCTCCAAATATCGCTAAAATTGACGGTGTCAGTGTCATAACCGCAAGAAGTGTTATTGAAACACCTATTGCAACACTAGGTCCAGTAGTTTTATACAGTCCAAACTTTGCAAATGCCATAAGTAAGAAGGCAATTATTACTGTTCCAGAGCTTGACACAATTGCTTCTCCTGTGCTTGGCAACGCAGCTCTCAGTGCGTCATCCTTTGATTTTCCAGACGATATTTCTTCCCTAAAACGCGAAATTATAAACAGACAATAATCAGTTCCAGCACCAAATAGCACTGCTATCAGGAATGTTTCCGTGAAAGAAGAAACCTTTAGACCCATTTCTGCTATCCATCCAACAATCCCTCTTGAAATCAAAAATGATACACCTATTGATATCAAGGGAATCAGCGGAGCAACTGGTGAGCGATAAATAAAAAGCAATATAATTATCAACAGCACCACAGTTAATATTGCTGTGACTTTCATACTGTAATTTACACTTTGGTTTTGTTCCTGAACAATTGCAATATCACCTGTTACATTCACTGTCAACCCATCAGGTAATGTAGGTACATCTTTAAACTTGTGGCTCTTATCCTCTGCTTTAAATCCGTCTCTGATCGCTACAATAATCGAATTCGATTCATCAGTATACATTTTTACATTAAGATTCACAGCAATTATTGCAGCTTTTTTATCCTTGCTTATCATATAGTTTTCAAACTCATGCCTTGTAAAAGGTGATTTGATATCAGTAATCTTGTAGAAGTCCTCGTGATTGTTAAAGTAATCTTCGAGACTTTTTGCATACTTACTATCAGTGTCATTCAAGCCTTCCTTTCGTTCAAGAACAAGTGTGACACTACATTTGCCTGCATTTTCTGGAAACAACTTATTTACAAGCTCTGCCGCTTCGATAGGATCACTATCCTTAGGCAAAAAGCTCTCCTGATCACTGCTTGCTATTTTTGATAGAGACGGTGCAAATAACATTACAACAATAAGAACAGCAATCCACAAACCTATAACAATCCATTTAAACCTTAAAACAATATCACATATCTTCTTTAACATGTTGTCCTCCTAAATTACTATTTTTTAAGGCATAATCAAAAATTCTCTTATATATATCGTGAAAAGATTTTATAAGTATAATAGAGTATTTTGAGAACAAAACCGCAAAGCGGCTTTTGTGTCCTCTGTAACTAGTCGTTAGAAATTATGGGCACCATAATTTCCTAGACATCAAAAAATTATGGTGCCATTATAAACTGATATTAATAGACTTCAGCCATACAAAGACACCATAATATGGATTTTTTATTTTTTTAAGCTGTCCAGTCTCTCGACAACTTTATTGAACATATCCTGATACTTGCTCTGTTTTTCCTTTTCTTCCTCTATGACTTTGGCAGGAGCCTTTGCTACAAAACCTTCGTTAGACAACTTTCCATTAACTCTTGCAAGTTCATTTTCCAAATTTGATTTTTCCTTTTCAAGTCTTTCAATTTCCTTTTCAACATCTATCAGCTCTTCTAGAGGCAGGAATATTTCTGCTCCTGCAATAACAGCTGATACTGCATCCTCAGGAACCCCTTGCTTATCTCGTTGAACAACTACCTCAGATGCTCCTGCAAGCTTTTCAAAGAACACTCTTCCTTCTTCAAAAACCTTAACCTGCTCATCTCCAACTGCTACAAAGATTAGCTTTGATTTTCTTGAAGGTGGCACATTCATTTCAGCTCTAATATTTCTAATAGTTCTTACAGCATCCATTATAAGCTGCATATTTGTCTCGTCTGTAGGATAATTATATTTTTCGATGTACAAAGGCCATTTTGATAACATTATGCTTTCATCATCATGAATCAGATGGCAGTATATTTCCTCAGTAATAAACGGCATAAATGGATGCAGTAATTTCATAGAAGCACCTAGTACATAGTTAAGAACATATTGAGCCTCAAGTCTTGACTCATTTTCCTTGTCATAGAGCCTTGGTTTTACAAGCTCAATGTACCAATCGCAGAACTCTTCCCAAATAAACTCATAAATCTTCTGAAGTGCTATTCCTGTTTCGAATTTCTCCATGTTTTCAGTTACTTCTTTTATGATACTATTTATCCTTGTAAGTATCCATTTATCAGCAACTGAGAACTTGCTTTCATCAACCTTTGTAAAGTCAATATCTTCTTCAAAGTTCATCAATACAAATCTCGATGCATTCCAAACCTTATTTGTAAAGTTTCTGCTTGATAATACTTTTTCATCTGAGAATCTTAAATCACTTCCTGGCGAAACACCTATTGTAAGAGCAAACCTTAACGCGTCAGTACCATAATGTTCAATTACTTCAAGCGGATCAATACCATTACCAAGGGACTTACTCATCTTTTTCCCATTTTCATCCCTTACTATTCCATGAATAAATACGTGTTGGAACGGCTCTTTTCCCATCTGCTCAATACCAGAGAAAATCATCCTTGCAACCCAGAAGAATATTATATCATAGCCTGTTACCAATACATTCGTAGGGTAGAAATACTTCAAATCCTCTGTTTCATTAGGCCAGCCAAGAGTTGAGAAAGGCCATAATGCAGAACTGAACCATGTATCGAGGGTATCATTATCCTGCTCAATTCTTGAGCTCTTACAATCAGGACATATATCAGGCATATCGGCAGCTACCATTATTTTACCACAATCCTGGCAATAGTATGCAGGAATCCTGTGTCCCCACCACAGCTGTCTTGAAATACACCAGTCCTGTATATTTTCCATCCAATTGTAATATATCTTTGAAAACCTCTCTGGTACAAATTTAATTGTGCCATTTCTAACGTACTCTATTGCTGGTTCTGCAAGAGGCTTCATGCGAACAAACCATTGCTTTGATATTATCGGTTCAATAACAGTACTACACCTGTAGCATGTTCCGACATTATGTGTATGAGGCTGTATTTTTAACAGCAGATCGAGGTTTTTAAGATCCTCAATTATCTGCTTTCTAGCCTCGTATCTATCCATTCCCTGGTATTGCCTTGCACTTTCATTCATTGTTGCATCATCATTCATAACCCTTATCTGAGCAAGGTTATGTCTTAAACCTACTTCAAAGTCATTAGGATCATGTGATGGTGTTATTTTAACCGCACCAGTACCAAACTCTTTGTCAACATAGCTGTCAGTAATTATAGGGATTTCTCTATTCATTAGAGGAAGCACAACCATCTTTCCAATAAGATGCTTATATCTGTCATCCTCTGGATTAACTGCAACAGCAGTATCACCAAGCATTGTTTCAGGTCTTGTTGTTGCAACAACAATATACTCATTTGAATCCTTTATAGGATATTTGATATGCCAAAAGCTTCCTTCTTTTTCCTCATACTCAACCTCAGCATCAGAAATAGATGTGTTACATTTTGGACACCAATTAATTATTCTTTCACCTTTGTAAATCAGCTTTTTATTATAAAGCCTTATAAAAACCTCCTTAACTGCTTCTGAAAGCCCCTCGTCCATTGTAAACCTTTCACGCTTCCAGTCACAGGAGCTTCCAAGCTTCTTAAGCTGTTCAACAATTCTTCCTCCATATACCTTCTTCCACTCCCAGGCTTTTTCTAAGAACTTTTCCCTGCCTATCATTTCTTTTGTAATGCCTTCCTGAGCCATAGCCTCAACAATTTTAGCTTCAGTAGCTATACTAGCATGGTCTGTTCCAGGAAGCCAAAGTGTACAAAAACCCTGCATCTTTTTCCATCTAATCAAAACATCCTGAAGTGTATTATCAAGCGCATGTCCCATATGCAGCTGTCCTGTAATATTTGGTGGTGGAATAACTATAGTATAAGGCTTCTTGTCTTTATCAATAACCGCATGAAAATAGTCATTATCCATCCATTTCTTATACAACCTGTCTTCAACCAACTTAGGGTCATATGTTTTTTCAAGATTATTTATCTCTGCCATTTTTAAAATACCTCCACAATTTTTCTTTTTTATTTTCCGATTATAAATTTTTTATGTGTGCCTACCTATTCCTAAAAACTATAAGTATTATTATTATTCCAGGTAATGCAATTAACATGCCCAACATTTTACAACTAACAACTGCTTTCCTAAACTTATAATCCTCTAATTCTTCCTCACTTAGCTCCGACTCAAAATCGCAATTCATATTTTTATTCAAGTTGAACTTCTCAACTATAAATCTGGCCCCAATAGTCACTATAAACCCAAGAGCCATAAGCACAATCGCAGATATTACTAATGAATCCATCTCACCATCTCCTTCCCCTATCTATTGATTTCACAATATCTAAACCTTCAACAGACACCATAATTTCTAATGACATAAATAAAAGCCTTCAATCCAATAAATGGACGAAAGGCTATTTCCGCGGTACCACCATAATTCCCGAAAGGGCAACTTGTGCGAAATAACGGTCCGCTGCCGCCACAACTTACTCAATTCAGATGTGGAGCTCATAAGCTACCTTCATCAGCTATTCACAGAAGGACTTTCAGCCAGTGATCCTTCCTCTCTAAGATAAATTTACTGATTACTCCTCTTAATCATTGCCATTTTATTTATAAAAACAGATATGTATAAATGATAATATAGTATATGTAAATATGTCAAGGCAAATTTCCTAGACATTAAAACTATACTGTACTAAAAATGTAACTGCCGCTGGAAATATAAATATTGTTGAATAATAGTAACTCTTACTGTATAATTTATATATTCATAAGGATGCTTTAAATTGGAAATTATATAATAAAGAATATGACTTGAGGTGAAGGATTTGAATACAATTTTTGAAGGTGGAGTATCATCTCCAAAAGGGTTTACTGCTGCAGGCGAAGCTTGTGGCATCAAAAAAAATGGTAAAAAAGACATAGCAGTAATAGCCTCTGTTGACACGGCTGTTGCTTGCGGCGTATTTACAACTAATCTTGTAAAAGGGCATTCTCTCCAGGTTACAATGGACCATATAAAAAGTGGTTATGCACGTGCTCTAGTTATAAACAGCGGTAACGCCAATGCATGTGTTGGTGAGCAAGGTTATAATGACGCAAAGGATATGGCTGAGTTGACTGCTAATCTTCTTCAGTGTGATACTGAAGATATTCTTATTGGCTCAACTGGCGTAATTGGCAGTCCTTTAAACATGCCCCTGGTGCGCTCTGGTATCAGAAATGCAGTTGCAAAGCTCTCTATAGATGGAGGTCATGATGCTGAAGAAGCAATAATGACAACTGATCTTATTGCAAAGGAAATAGCAATTGAACTTGAAATTCAGGACGAAAAGGTAATCATAGGCGGTATGGCAAAGGGCTCAGGAATGATTCATCCTAACATGGCAACAATGATTGGTGTAATTACAACTGATGCTAATATTTCTAGAGGACTTATGGATAAAGCTCTTAAGGAAATAATAAAACGCACCTTTAACAGGGTTTCAGTAGATGGTGATACAAGCGTTTGTGATATGGTTATTGCTATGGCTAATGGTGAAGCAAACAATTCAGGTATTGTAAGAGAAGGTGAAGAATACGAAGTCTTCAAAAAAGGACTTGAGTATGTATGCACTTATCTTGCAAAGCTTATTGCAAAAGATGGTGAAGGTGCTACTAAGCTTGTTGAAGTATCAGTGTCAGGCGCCAATACTGCTGAAGACGCTTATACTGCTGTTTGCGCAGTTGCTAAATCTCCTCTTGTCAAAACTGCAATATTCGGTGAAGATGCAAATTGGGGAAGAATAATCACTGCAGTAGGTTATTCAGGAGCTCAATTTGATCCTAATCTTGTTGATATATCTATCGGCAAGCTCTTAGTATGTAGAAATGGTGCTGCAATCAATTTTGATGAAGCAGAAGCTAAGAAGATCCTCAAAGAGAAGGAAATAAAGATAAGTATAAATCTTAAAAAGGGACAATTCCAAGACCGTATATGGACTTGTGATTTCTCAAACGAGTATATAAGGATAAATGGTAGTTATCGAAGTTAATGAATTTTTGAAAATATTACTTACTATAAAATCAAAAATGATGGGGCATTGAGCCCCATCATTTTTAGGATTTACTTCGTAAATTCCTTCAAACAAAATCTTTCAGATCTAATACAGTAAGTTATGTTTTTTAATTTCAATAAATAAGCCGACTATTATATTTTACTATTATATTCTTTTAAATAAATGACGATAACTATATTGTAAATGTATGATGATACCTTCAGGAGGTAATTTTATGGCAAGCTTACAATTAGTTATTTTTAGGATTGATGATGAAATGTTCGGTATCAACATCGATCAAGTCAAAGAAATTATTAATCCAATGGAAATTTTTAAGGTTCCAGACACACCCAACTATTTTGAAGGGCTTATTAATCTTCGCGGAAAAATCTACACAATTATAAATCTTAGAAAAAAATTCAACATTTCAGTAAATTCAGACAACCAATATAATAAAATTGTAATTATGAATTCTGAGACCCTCGCAATTGGCTTTATAATCGACGTTGTTCAAGAGATTGTATGGGTTGAAGACAAATTTATTGAAAGAACTCCTGAAAGTATTCGCACCTTAAACAGAGATTATATATCAGGAATTGCAAAAATTAACGACAAAGCTGTTATGCTTCTTGATCTTGAAAAGGTATTAGGATTTAACAATTCAGAGAATCTTTCTCCAGCTCTTTAATAAAGCACTACACCAGAATCTGCGGTGCATCATTATCCATATAAATGGTATAGATGCACCGCAGATTTTTTAATGTCTATATATCAACTATCTCCTTACTCCAATAACATGTAAAAATCTTATTTGAACCCAACTATAGCCTGTTAATGGGTAATAATCCTGATTGTCGGTATGGGCTGCTACAAGAATATTGTCGTATGTCACAGGCCTTCTTACCTCAACTACTACTGGTGAATGGTTATAGAATCCTCCTCCAACAAAGGAAAGCTGTGCTAGATCTCCTGGCATAACATCTTTCATATCAACTTCTTCTACAAATGGCCCTGCATTTTTATTATTAATAAGGAAATTATAAAGATAGTTTACTCCTGTCCATGATGGGGCTCTATTATAAGAATTTATATAGAACCATCCAAATGTAGGAGTATAATTCATTATCCCACTTCCTGCATAAATCACCTGAGACGCAAAATTAGTGCAATCCCCTCCGAAGTTTTCAAAATCAAAATATGCAGGGTTTCTTCCATATGCCCATTTATGTGCATATTGCACTGCTTTATTTCTGTCATATGTTAAAATTTCTGGTTGTCTAATCATCAATCTTACCACCAGATAAAATAAAGTCTTGCTTTATTCTACGCAATACATTTTAAACTTGTGCAAATAATTAACATTCGCTTAACATTTGCTTAATCTCCTCTTAATTTTAAAAATATATTATGAAGATGTAGTAAACAATTACAGTTTATATTCTCTCAAAATTCATTGATTTTTTTTAGCGTTTTGGGAAGAATTATTAACAAATACACAACATAATAGTTGAGCAAATCAAACAAATTTAGGGGGAAATTTACATGATGAAAAGATTTTCAAGATTTAAAACGGTTTCAATGATCACAATCCTAGCATTAACAATTTCAGCTTTACTCGCAGGTTGTGGTGGCGGAAGCACCACAGGTGGTGAAGGTACAGGATCAATAACACTCTCAGGTTCTTCAGCTTTACTACCATTAGCTGATAATGCCGCAAAAGAGTATATGGCAAAAAACAAAGACGCAAAAATTTCTGTTCAAGCTGGTGGTAGCGGAACAGGTTTGACACAAGTATCTCAAGGGGCTGTAAACATTGGTAACTCAGACGTATTTGCGGAAGAAAAACTATCTCTTGAAGAAGCTAAAGGATTGGTAGACCATAAGGTATGTGTTGTTGGAATAGCTGCTGTGGTTAATCCAAAAGTAAAAGTGGATGACATTACTAAGAAGCAATTGATCGACATATTTACAGGTAAAATAACTAACTGGAAGGATGTTGGTGGCGATGATATGAAGATTGTTCTCATCAACAGACCATCAAGTTCTGGTACAAGAGCAACCTTCAAAAAATATGCATTAGATGGTGCGGATGAAGCTGAAGGTCAGGCACTTAAGGAAGATCAATCTGGTACAGTAAGAAAGACTGTTGCAGATACTGAAGGAGCAATTGGATATCTCGCTTTCTCTTACTTGGATGATACAATTAAAACTTTAAAGCTTGATGGTATTGAAGCAAACTCTGACAATGTTGCAAATGGAACTTATCCTGTATGGGCAGAAGAACACATGTATACTAAAGGTGAGCCAACTGGCCTTACAAAAGCTTATATCGAGTATGTTTTAAGTGAAGAAGTTCAAAAAAATATTGTACCAAAGCTTAAATTCATACCAATTACCGACATGAAAGCTACTCACTAATATATGACTATTGGGGAGCCTAGTGCTCCCCCTCATAAACTTATTTATTTTTTTATGGAGGTCATGCTTATATGATAAAAAAAGGCAAAACAAATTTTAGTCCTCACTATATTAGAACTGAACTTCTTGGAAAAACAATTGTAACATTTTTTGGAATATTTCTCATTACACTTACAATATGTCTTGTTTTCTTCATAGCCTCAAAGGGATTGTCTACATTTTTTAAAGACAAACAATCTCCTTTGGATTTTTTATTTTCTTCTATTTGGAAGCCCGAGAGAGGCTTTGATGAAGGTGGACCTTTAACAGGCGGATTTGTTTTCATATTCGGATCTGTCTCAATTTCATCCCTTGCTCTTCTTATAAGCACTCCTTTTAGTATTGCAATTGCAATATTTATGACAGAAATTTCACCAAAATTCGGTCAAAAAGTACTTCAACCAGTTATTGAAGTTTTTGTGGGAATACCTTCGGTTGTATACGGCTGGGTTGGCTTATGCGTGCTAGTTCCATTTATCGGCAACACATTTGGTGGTCTTGGGAAAAGTCTACTCGCAGGAGCAATTGTACTTGCAGTAATGATATTCCCAACGATAACTAGTGTTTCAGTAGATGCCTTGAAAACCCTTCCTAAGGATTACAAGGAAGCATCATATGCACTCGGCTCTACAAGATGGCAGACAATAAGAAAGGTTCTTGTTCCAGCAGCCCTTCCTGGTATGCTCACTGGTATAGTACTGGGTCTCGCAAGAGCTTTTGGTGAAGCACTCGCAGTTCAAATGGTAATTGGAAACAACTTCTTTATGCCAAAATCAATCTTAGACAGATCGATAACATTGACAAGCGTTATAACAATGGAAATGGGAGAAGCACCAATAGGAACAGTTCATAACAATGCCTTATGGTCGCTCGCTCTGTTGTTATTAATAATATCATTTCTGTTCATAGCTTTAATACATAAAATTGGGGCAAAGGGGAGTTTTTCAAAATGAAGATTAAATCTCAAGTAACAGATAAAATTGCAACAACTATATTTTATATGGCTGCCGTATTTTTGGTTTTACTCCTTATACTCTTTACGGGATATATTATTTATAACGGTAGACATCGTCTCAATCTGAACTTTATATTCACAGAACCTAACTCTATGGAAGCTGGTGGTGGAATAGGTCCCCAACTGTTCAACACCATTTACATGGTTGTTCTATCAATGATTTTCACATTGCCAATAGGTCTTTGTGCAGGAATATATATGGCTGAGTATGCAAAACCAAATCGACTTACAAAAACAATTCGATTCTGTATTGAAGCACTCGCATCTTTACCTTCTATAGTTATTGGTTTGTTCGGATTATTGGTTTTTGTAACCATGACAGGCTGGGGATATACTCTTTTATCTGGAGCTCTTGCTGTATCTGTACTAAATCTTCCAATAATCACAAGGATCAGCGAAGATGCTATAAGAAGTGTTTCCCCTTCAATTAAGGAAGCAAGCTTGGCTGTAGGAGCATCTCATTGGCAAACAATTGTTAAAGTAATCCTCCCCTGCGCTATTCCAAGTTTGATAACTGGTATAATCCTTACTTCAGGGAGAGTATTAGGAGAAGCCGCAGCACTTATTTTTACAGCAGGTATCTCAGGTTTTCCAATAGATTTTAGTAATATGGACCCAACGAATACATCTTCACCCTTAAGTCCATTCAGACCTGCTGAAACTCTTGCAGTATTTATTTATAAGGTAAACTCTGAAGGAACAGCTCCAGATGCTAGAATGGTCGCAGATGGTGCATCTGCTGTGCTAATCTTGTTTGTATTTGTTTTTAATATTGCAGCAAGAATACTTGGAAAAACATTAAGTAGAAGGTTTTCAGGCAAATCATAACACATAGAGAAAGGAATGATATATATGATTGGAACACTAGTAAAAAATAAGAGGATAATTACGAACCGAACCCTAATAAAGAATAAAGGAATGATTAAATTGAATGATACCGCATCTAAAAGTGTATGTAAAATATCAACAAATGATTTAAATCTTTTTTATGGCAGCTCTCAAGCACTAAAAAATATTTCGATTGAAATAAAAGAAAAAAAGGTAACTGCATTAATAGGTCCTTCAGGCTGTGGTAAATCTACTTTTCTCAAAACACTGAATCGAATGAACGATTTGGTACAGAATGTTAAGATAACAGGTGACGTAATAATTGACGGGTTGAATGTATATGAACAATTTGATATAGTTGACTTGAGAAAAAGGGTTGGTATGGTATTCCAAAAACCCAATCCATTCCCAATGTCAGTGTACGATAACATTGCTTACGGTCCAAAGATACATGGGATAAAATCAAAATCTAAGCTCGATGAAATCGTTGAAAAAAGCTTAAAAAGTGCAGCCCTCTGGGATGAAGTAAAAGACAGACTTAAACAAAGCGCATTAGGACTTTCAGGAGGTCAGCAGCAAAGATTGTGCATAGCACGAGTATTAGCCGTTGAGCCTGAAGTCGTTTTAATGGACGAACCAACATCTGCACTTGATCCAATTTCAACCTTAAAAATAGAAGATCTAATTGATGAGCTAAAAGAAAAGTATACTATTGTTATTGTTACACATAATATGCAACAAGCAGGAAGAATATCTGATTATACTGCTTTCTTCCTACATGGTGAAATAGTAGAATATAATAAAACAGATATATTGTTTAATTTACCTGTTGACAAGAGAACAGAAGACTATATAACTGGAAGGTTTGGGTGATAAAATATGGTTACTACAAGACATTTATTCGACAAAGAACTAGAAGAATTACATTTAGAAATGATAAAAATGGGAAGTTTCGTTGAAGAGTCAATCGAAAACACAATGATTGCTCTTAGAAAACAAGATGTTATAATGGCAAGAGAAATTTTCAGAAATGATGATGTTATTGATGATCTTGAAAGAAAAATCGAAAGAAAATGCATGAATTTAATTGCTCGACAACAGCCAATAGCAAAGGATCTGCGCACAATAAGCACCGCTCTTAAAATAATAACAGATATGGAAAGAATCGCCGATCATTCATCTGATATCGCTGAAATAACAATTAGAATGGAAAATGAAAAGTATATCAAACCTCTGATTGATATTCCAAAAATGGCTGAGCTTGCAAAAAGTATGGTGAACAAATCTATCGATGCTTATATAAAGCAAGATGTTTCCCTTGCAAAACTAGTATGTGAAAGTGATGATGCTGTTGATGAACTTTTCTTCAAAATCATACTTGAACTTATAAATATAATGAAAAACAATCCAGCTGCTGTTGAACAAGCAATCAACTTCATGTTTATTGCAAAATATCTCGAGAGAATGGCTGATCATGCAACAAATATTGGAGAATGGGTAGTATTTAATGTCACAGGTGAACACGATCACCTATCACGACATATAAACAAGGATGATATGATTCATAATCCTTTCATTCAAATCAAGAATGACACTAACAACAATGATGAAGGTGAAAATTTATAATTGAATTTTTATAAAAACTTGCAGTTTCCAAGCAAGTTTTATATAATGAAGAATCATTGACTTTAAATTTTCCAGTATACTTTCTGCAGTTTAACTAAAACAAGGTAGGTAAAAATATGTCGAAAGAACTAATTTTTGCTGTTGAGGACGAAATACATATTCAACAGTTGATTAAATACAATCTTGAATCCAACGGTTATAAGGTCGAGACCTTTGACATGGGTGAAAAACTATTAGATGAGTGTAAGAATAACATACCTGATTTATTCTTACTTGATATCATGTTACCTGGAATGGATGGTTTGGAAGTTTGCAGACAATTGCGACAAAACCCCAGAACAAAAAATATACCTATTATAATACTGACAGCAAAGAATGAAGAGTTTGACAAGGTACTAGGTCTTGAGCTTGGTGCTGATGACTACATAACTAAGCCATTCAGTGTCAGAGAACTGGTAGCAAGAGTCAAAGCTCTTTTTAGGAGAGTTAACAATTCAAGTCAAAGCGAAAACGAAATCATCAGCTTTGGGAATATATCTATCGATTGTACGAGACGTGAAGTATTTAAAGAAGATACCATTCTTGATTTGCCTTTAAAGGAGTTTGAACTGCTAAAGCTTCTAATGCTAAACAAAGGAAAAGTTCTATCTAGGGAAATGCTTCTTGAAAAGGTTTGGGGCTTTGATTACTATGGAGAAACCCGAACAGTTGATGTACATATACGTTACCTCAGACAAAAAATCGAAGAGGATGACAGTAATCCAATTTTTATCGAAACTGTCAGGGGTATTGGATATAGATTCAACGATAAAGGAGCCAAATAATGAAGCGACAGATACTGGTTCACAATTTAATATTGCTTATTGTCGGTACACTTATTACTGGATTTACAACATCTGAGCTATCACAGAAGTTTTATAAATCCGAACTAAAATCCAAACTTGAAAATACCGCCAAACTAATAGATCATCAGATTTCAATATATAAAAAAAATAATTTGCCAATTGACTATAATCAAACTGCCAAACAGTACACCAGTATTCTTAGCGATAACGAAAATAAAACTCACCAAAACGATACTCGAATAACCTTTATAGATTATTCAGGGAAAGTAATAGGCGAATCAGACGCAAATTATTTAGCAATGGAAAACCACCATAACCGAAAGGAAATTATTGAAGCTTTAGATGGAAAAATCGGTAATGATATACGTTTAAGCAAAACAACTGATGTCGAGCTTTTATACATTGCAAAATCAATAACGTCTGAAAAAATAATTGTTCGAATTGCTGTTCCATTGTATCAAATGAAATCAATAGATGAAATAATAATAATATATACCTGTATTGGAATGTTTGGAGGTCTAATTGTAACAATTTTACTTGCCATTCGTTTTTCTTCCATTATAACCAAACCAGTTAACGAGCTCATTAAAGTTACCCGCGATATTTCTGCTGGTAACTATTCAAGGCGTTCAACACTTAATTTAGATGGAGAAATAGGCATTCTGTCCTCTACATTTAACGAAATGGCTGAAAAGCTTGAAACAACTCTCGCTGAAATGTCAGACAAAAACCTAAAAATTGAATCAATATTAAATAGCATGATTAATGGTGTTGTTGCCGTAGATAATCACTTCAAAATAATCCTTATAAACAAACTTGCATGTGAGATGTTTGATATAGATAACGGTCCTGGCGTTATTGGCCTTAAAATGATTGAATTAGTAAGGAACTCCCATATAAACAAGATGCTTAAAGATACAATTAAAAGAAATATATCACAGGTCTCAGAAATAACAATCAACTCTTCTGAAGACAAAATCTATCGCGTCTTTACTACTCCAATCAATTCAAATAACTCAAATGTATTAAATTCAGGTGGTATTGTGACCATTCATGATATTACGAATATAAAAAAACTTGAACAAATCAGAACAGAGTTTGTTTCAAATGTAACACATGAATTAAAAACACCACTTACCTCTATTCGCGGTTTTATTGAAACTTTGAAGAATGGAGCTATCGAAGACAGGAATATATCATTATCATTCCTTGATATCATTGATATTGAATCAGAAAGACTTACAATATTAATCAATGACATACTACAGCTTTCTGAAATAGAAAACAAACTTAAGGACTCAGATATTGCTCAAAACGATGTAAAATCTATATTAAAAGAAATTTTTGATATACTTCAAGGAACAGCTCAAAAAAAGGAAGTAACTTTGAATTTTGAAGTTGAAGAAGGGCTAACTGTTAATGCTAACAGAAACAGAATAAAGCAAATGTTGATCAACTTAATAGATAATGGTATAAAGTACAACATTGAAGATGGTTTTGTTAACGTAAAGGCATATAAAGACCATGGAAAAGTAACTTTTATTATTAAAGACAGTGGTATCGGAATTTCTGATGAACATATACCTAGAATATTTGAGCGTTTCTATAGAGTTGATAAAGGTCGTTCCCGCAACATGGGCGGAACAGGGCTTGGTCTTTCAATTGTGAAACATATTGTAAATCTCTATAGTGGAAACATTCAAATCAACAGCAAAACTGGATGTGGAACTGAGTTTATAATTCAACTGCCTTCATAAGTTTCTTTAATCATACTTTAACATCAATCCAATGCAATCATAATAAAAATGCTTCATAATCTAGATGTATTAAATTTTTTTGGGAATCACCTTAATCTTAACGGAGGTTCAAATGCATTCAATAATGATTTTAGGAAATGATGAATATAGTAAGCATTTAAGAGAAGAGCTCAAGAAACACAAATATAAGCTATTCTTCTCCGATAAGTTAAAGCCTGGTCTTGCTAAAGCAAGGCTGAAAAATCCAGAGTTATTAATAATAAATTCAATGTCCTATGGAAATTTTATGATATACGATTTGATAAAAGAAATCAGATCTGATAGTCGCTTAAAGGACAAGTTAATAATTGTTATGTCTGATAGTGGTGATGATTTTGACAAGGCTGTTGCAATAGAACTTGGTGCTGACGATTACATGATGAAGCCGACAAACATCAATGAAATTCTTTTAAAATTAAAATGCTACCTTAAATATACAAGCTGAGATATAAATTACGAAAAATCTATTGCATTCCGCTTTCGTATGTAGCCTTAAATCGTTGGCTACATACTCTCCGTAATGTAAGATTTTTGTCGTGTAGTTTACTCAGAATCTTCCTTCTATATAATTCTGTGTTAATTCCTCTCTCGGATTAAAAAACAAATCAGCACTACTTGCCTGTTCAATAATACTACCCTGATAGAAAAAAGCAACTTGATCAGCAATTCTTCTGGCTTGTTCAAGATTATGGGTTACAATTATTATCGTATATTTTTCTCTTAAATCCATCAAAAGATCTTCTATCTTCATTGTAGAAATCGGATCAAGTGCAGAACATGGTTCGTCAAAAAGTATTATCTCTGGCTCAATCGTAATTGTTCTTGCAATACACAACCTTTGCTGCTGTCCCCCTGACAATCTCAGTGCTGACTTTCTCAGTCTGTCACTTATTTCATCATAAATATGTGCATCTTTTAGTTTGTCTTCAATTATTCCATTTATGTCCTTTGACGATAATCCAGTCATATTTTCTTTAATTGGAAGTTTCATGTTTTCATATACTGACATTGGGAACAAATTCGGTTGTTGAAAAACCATCCCAACATTTCTTCTGAGGTTGATCAGGTCCCATTCATTTTTATATGAATATATATCTTCATTATCAATCTCAATAAGCCCTTTAAATTTAAATCCATCTATTATATCATTCATTCTGTTAAAACATCTTAGAAGAGTTGTTTTTCCACAACCCGAAGGTCCTATAAACGCAGTTATGCTATTCTTTTTTATCTTAATATTAATATCCTTCAATGCATGTGTTTTCCCGTACCACGCATTAACATTTTGTACATTTATTTCAATGTTTTTGTTTGTTATCATTTCATATATCCCCCTATTTTATCATGTTTAAGAAAATTAGTTTTTAACAACTTCTAAATGATTTTCATAATAAATACTCTTAAATGCTTCGTATATGTGATTTCTCCAATTACTCCAATTGTCTCCTTCATTAAACTTCTGGTAGTGTACTTTGTAACCATTATCATTAAGTGTGTTATACATTTTATCATTTAAATATTCAGTATTATGGCTAATTCCAGTCTGAATACATATTTCCAAACCTTTATTTATACCATCTTTAATCAAATCAAATATCAACCAGTTTTTCGCCCAAAATGTCCCAGATTGCGAAACTACCTTACTAATCAGATTTCCTGATGTAATAGCAATATACATTGCCGTAAAACCACCCCATGAAGCCCCTACAATTGTTCTTTTAATATAGTCCCTACACACAGTATATGTATTCTCGACATGGGGTATTAATTCAGTCTTAATATATTGTATAAAACCATTATTGATATTGTAATCATTATTTCTTTCAGGCGGGTCGATGAAGATAATTACCGATTTAGGCATTTCTTTTTTATAAATCATATAGTCTGACAATAAATTCAATCCTGCCTTTTCACAGTATTCATTACCATCAATAACATAAATAAAGTCATATATCCTATCATTATTGAAGTCACTTGGCAAATATATTCTGTATTTCATTGTTCTTTGCAATATTTTGCTATAAATCTCAATGCCGCTTATTATGCTACCCTTATGTATATTCGCATTTGATAGAAAACTATAATTATTTTTATAATTCGGCATTGTTAAGCTAGAATTACATACATACTCACCACAGTTAACTTTTCTGTTGTGAGGATCAGTAATCCATTCTTGGTCAACAACAAATTTATAATCTATCTTTGCATCAATTGGCAGCCATTTCTTTATAAACCACTTATCTTTATCCTTAACTTTTGTCAGCTTATCAACAAGCTCCCAATCGTTAAAATCTCCAATAACATAAACACTTTCTGCCTTTCCGTTATATAGGAAATAAACATTATTGCCTTTAATTATTGGATATTCTTGCCTTAAATCCCTTTTAACACTGTTCATATAGCTTCTCCTTGTCCTATTCAATATTCAAAATAATTAAATTTAATATCTAAAATAAATTATGTATTTTTCAAAGTTTAAACAAGATATATTTTCGATAATTCTAAGAAATATTCTACACCAACATTGTTAAAATAATATTTTATTAATGTTAATTATTTATTTCACCTAAGATTTAACATTAACTTAAAGTAAACTTATTAATTCTATTTTAAAATATATGTATGAATATTTTATCCTAAGAAGGAGAATGCCAATGATTTGTCCAACACAAAAAAGACATCACAAAATAAAGAAGCTGCTAAAACGGCTTAAATCCATTTTAGCAGCACTCATTTCAATCACTATCTCGTACACCTTTTTTATAGCTTGCAATAAAATCTGTAAACATATTTATTATAACTATCAGTATGATTAGAACCAGGGCTGCTCCAAAAGCCTTTGAGGTTTGATTTCCCTCTCCTGCAGGTGATGCATAAAATATAAAAGATGTCAGTGTTGATCCTGTACCTTTTAAAGTTGTTAATATGTTTGAAGGCATCCACCAAGGCGAATTCACACCACTCATTCTGATAGTGTCTCCAAGTGTCAACCAAACGATTGCTGTATCTCCTATTATCCTTCCTATCCCTAAAACAATCGCAGTAATAATTCCATCTTTTGCTGTAGGAATAACGACCTTGAATGTTGTTTGGAGTTTTGAAGCTCCAATTGCCAACGAAGCTTCTCTATAAGAATCTGGGACTGATTTTAAAGCTTCCTCACATGTTTTTATCATAAATGGAAGCACCATTATTGCCATTGTAAAGCCTGCTACAAAAAATGATCTTCCTAAAGCTTTATCCGAACCTGGTACCATTTGGCTTAGAAAGGCAAGCTTGGGATTTGTAAATACTGCTAATCCAAATATTGCAAATACAATAGTAGGAACCCCTGATAGTATATCAATTCCCATTCTAAGAGCAGATGCAATCCTGCTTTTTTTTGCATATTCATTTAGATACAAAGCCGTAATAAGTGACCATGGCAAACAAATACCAATACCAATCAAGGTCAAAATAAGACTACCTATAATAGGAGTGCTTATTCCGCCACTTAATGAAGTATTTGACGTTGGATTTGGAGGACTAAAAATAAATCCTGGTGTAAGTTGTGAAATACCATTAACAATTATATAGAAAAATATTCCGATGCATATACATATAACAATGCTCATTGAGGCCCATGATAAAAAATAACCTATATAGTCTTTAAACTTTTTCCTATTCAAGACCCATCCTCCTCTTAACAATATAATTAACAATCTTAGACATAAAACTTAGTATTACACATGTTATAAGCAATACTACTCCACAAGCAAACAATGCTGAAGCAGAATATGGATCTGAAAGTGTTTCAGATTTATTTACAATAGCACTTGCCAGTGTAAGTATAGGCGTTAACAAGCTATCAAACGGGTTGACACATTTCGAAGGATCTGGGACCATAGGAATACCTCCAATAACCATTTTTAAAGCTATTGATTCTCCTACTGCCACTCCTACCGCAAGAATAACCCCCGCAAATATTCCTGATTTTGCCGATGGAATCAAGACCTTGACAATTGTTCTCCATTTCGATAATCCGAGAGCATAAGATGCTTCCTTATATCTTTTTGGAACAGATTTTAGTGAATCAATTGTAAGAGCTGTTATGATCGGCAAAATCATTATGCTTAACAGTATTACTCCTGCAATGTATGATTTACCTGTCATCAAAAAGTAACTTACATAACTCGCTTGCATTTCAGGAGTTATAAATGACTTAATAAATTCAACAATAACTAAAACTCCAATAAGTCCATATATTATGGACGGAATTGAAGCAAGATACCTAACAATTGTTTGCAAAGGTCTTCTCAACCATTTAGGAGAAAGTTCTGTAATAACAACTGCTGATAAAACTCCTATTGGAACACTTATAAGTAAAGCTCCAATTGATGTCAAAAGAGTTCCCATAATAAGTCCAAACGCACCAAACTTGACCATTGATACGCTTGCTTCACCTCTTGATGATTGAAAAATTTGCATATCAAATCCTAAGTCTGTAATAAATCCCAACCCACTCGAATTAAATACTTTTAAAGACTTAATTACAATAAATCCAAAAACAATAATAACCATAATAGCACTCAAAAGTGATGTTAAGAAAAACAACTTCTCAATCAAAAACTCTCTTAACTTTTTAATTTTTCTTTTCTTATTAGAAAGAATCACTTGAGGTTTTTCTTTGATTTCTTCAATATTTTTCTCAGAATAAACAAACTCCTGTATGATAATAATCACTCCATTTTTTTATATTTCGGTATTCTTATTTAAATTCATCTATATGAAAATTGTCTAGCGAAATAAATCCCTCATTTTCCAATATCTCTTTTCCAAATTTACTTCTGAGAAAATTAATGTATTTACCTTTTAATCCACTTGGATTGCCTTTTGTTACAACATTTAACCTGTTAACTAGTGGCCATTTCTTTTCAATAACACTTTGAACTGAAGGGGATGAATATCCTCTTAGACTAACTGCTTTTACTGTTTTATCCAAAAATTGAAATGTGACAAATCCAACAGCGAGTGGTTCACTAGCAACAGCCTGTCTGACTAGTCCGTTTGATGAATTCGGTAAAGCAGTTCTTGCATACTCACCATTTTCATCCAAACCCTTTATAGCAATATCATAAAAAGTATTCATGGTACCAGAACCTGCTTCATGAGTGTTAACGAAAACAGGAGCATCAGCACCGCCTTTTACAGCTGTCCAGTATAAAAATCTTCCTTCAAACAATCTGCAAACATCATTTAATTCAAGATCATTTACTGGATTCTTTGGGTTTACAATTATCGCTATTCCTTCCTTGGCAATCCTGTGAGTTTGAAGCCCCTTATAGATATCTAGTTCTGTTTCATTAAACATTCTAGTAATGTTACCTATATCAAACTCTCCATTCGCACATGATGTTATTCCTGCTGAGGATCCCCCACCTAGCACAATGGCATCAAAACTCCGACTGATTTTCTTTAATTTATCTATGGCAGCTTGAGAAAAATTGACAAAAGCAGGATCTCCGCCCATTGTAAGTTTACCAGTCATCAATGAAAAATAATTGATACTTAGAAAATTTTTCTCTTTATTATATTCCGCTTTTGCACCAACTGTTCTTTCGAGCATATCAATAGGAATCATAGGTTCATTATCTATCATCTTAGGTGCACTTTTAAACTCAAGTAATGTTCCAGTATTCACATCAGCATACTGCATATCTAACATAAGCTCAACTGTTGTGTCTGCCAAATAAATACTAATTTTCGAATCAATTTCTGAGAATTCATAATCTGCACCAAGGTAATTACACAATTGCTTTGCTGGGACATATACAGTGTCATCATCAACCACAGGCTTATGTCCATCAGTGATATTATCATTGTCAAATATAAATCTAATTTCTTTGGAATCCTTTTCTGAAGCCAAAACCATTGTGGTAATAAAAACAGAAATTGCCATAAAAAATACAAAAACAAATAAAACCTTCTTATTTAACAAATTCTAGACCTCCCTCAACTTATTTGACAGAAATTATTTCAGAACTCTTTAAGAGCTTCACAATTACTGCTGCAGCATGTTCTCTCAAGGCACTGTTTTTAGGTGAAAACTTTGTATCGGTTATTCCATCAATAATTCCAAGAACGTTTGCTTTTTTAACATAGTCCTTCGCCCATCCACTTGCACTTTCAATATCCTTGAATCTATTCTTATACTTACTTATTTTTGTATTGGTATCAACTCCGTTTATGTACTCGTATGCTCTGATAACCATTGCACACATTTGCTCTCTTGTAACAAGTGCATCAGGCTCGAAACAACCATTCCCAGTTCCTTCAATAATCTTTGATCTCACTGCAGTTGAAACGATTTTATCATACCATTTTCCCTTTTTTACATCTTTAAATTCACCGTTGTATTCAAACTCATTCAACTCAAGACCTCTTACCAAAAATGCTGCAAACTCTGCTCTTGTGACATTGTTTCTAGGTTTAAAATAGTTTGCGTCAACTCCAAAAACAACTTTTCTTTCAACCAAACAATCAATGTAGTATTTTGCCCAGTATTCTTTTCCAATATCTTTAAACTCTATTGATTTCGGTCTCTCTTCCTTAGATAATATTTCAAGCGTTTTAGTATAATCCTCATCATTGTTAACAAAATGACGAATCCCGTTTAAGTCCGCAAGCTTTACAGGCTTTAGTACAAACTTTTTTGAACCTTTTTTTGCCGAATCCTTTACTTTGAATTTTACTTTGAGAACATTAGCTCCTTCCTTTAAATATACATCATTGAGTAAATCTGCATACATAGCATATATATAGTACTTACCATTTTTCTCGTTTTCATAATTGTATTTACCTGTAAATTTAAAATAACCATCTTTAATATCATCCTCATTTTTTATGATTTCAAAATTAAAGTGATCATATTCGATTTCAAACTGAAGGCTTTTTGACCTTAAATTTTTAAGCTCCATTCCATTGAGCCTTAAAGACATTACAACAGTATCTCCTGGATAATAAACATCTTTTCCGAACTTTATATCAGAATATATTTTAGTATTTTCTTTGTTTTCATTTTGTGCATTCACACGTGTATCAAATATTATAAAGCTCAAAGTGTAAAATAGTATTGCTACTGTAAGTATAAAAAGCAGTCTAATATAAATCTTTATGAACTCATCAAAATTATTTATATGCATATTTTAAATCCACTCCTATTATAGTTATAATCACTACCAATGGATGGTTTCAAACATCCATTGGTAGTGTCATTCTTTATGTTTATGGGAGAGTTTTATTTTACACCAAGTCCTGCAATTTCAAATGACTGGATGAAGAGAGTTACATCATCAGTATCTATTTTATTATCTTTAGTAAAGTCACATCTTAATTGATCTTCATTTGATATTGAAACACTATCTTGGTCATATATCTCGTCATGGATTAATAACCAAGCAGAGAAGTCTGCCATGTTTATTTTTCCATCAGGTGTACTTAAAAGCTTTCTAGCTGCACTTATTGAACCAACATCTCCAGGGTATACAACTATTGGAGCTTCACTTGTGCTTAATACTGTCACTTTACCTGCTGTAATAGAAACACTTATATCCTTCTTAAGATATCCAACACCATCAATTGTGATTAATGATATTGATGTATCACTGTTATAAACTCTAAATGTACCTTTTACTTTCTTATCATTTGGATCAAGCTCAGCATAGTTTCCGTTTTCATTCTTAACGAATACATCTTCTCCATTTACAACAACTCCTGGATCGCTTGCATTTTTCTTAAGTGTTAATTTGAGGTTCTTATATGTATCATTAATTTGTTTTTGATCTAATGCTGCAATTGCAATATTGCTTATTGCACCTAAATCATCTGATGATCTTCCAAGGAATATATTGAGTACTCCATCAATTGCTGCATCTCCTGTAACAACGATCTCAGTTGTCACTGGTGCTCCATTATTTACATTGTATACTCTTCCTGTTGTATCAATCATTATAACTGGATTTAGAGTAAGTTTGTATGATCCAGTTGGCGTTAAATCCTTAATTTTAAAGTATGCAGTAAATGCTACTTCACCATTTTTAAGATCAACATTATTTTTCATATCCATATATACTGAAACAAGCTTCTTATCGTTTCCAGTTCCAATATCATATTTCAAGTTATATGGTATATATGAGCTTGCTATGCTGTCATTAGCTGTTGTTTTTGCAAGTTCCATTACACTTCCATCGTAATCAAATGCTAATTCTAAACTGTTTGTCTTGTCGCCAGGAAATACTCCTTCAAGAATCATATCAACTTTAACAGTATCACCTGATATATACTTTGCTCTGTCAAGTTTAATAACTGGTTTGATATTCTGAGCTGAAGAATCCAAAACTTCAATACTTCCTGCTGTAAAGTTTGCCCCTACTCTAACACTACCAGGTGCATAGAACGGAGAGGAACCTTTTGCTACCGCTGGACCTGATATTTCAATCGGATAAACGCCTGCTGTAGCTCCTGCCTTAACTGTAAATGTTAATTGTGCAAAACGTCCATTGCTTAATATATGTGTGTTTGAGAAGCCTGCATTTTGTGAATCAAGATAAAGCAATACTGCACCTTCGCTATAAGTTTCTGAAGTTGTAGTGAAATCCAAATCATCCTGTGAATTAACAATTTCCCCTTTATCAACTGATTTTAAATCAAATTTAGTTTTGTCATATTTTACATAGAGTTCTCCAGTAGCCAAACCAAGATCTGTTACTCCTGAAAGGTTAACATCAACTGTTACATCTTGCTCTGGAAGTGCTGCATTTGCTTCAACTGAAACATTAACAGCTGGTATACCAGTTGGTACAGGTGTGTTTGTTGAAGTAGGAACTGGAGTTGATGTACTTGTTGGTGTAGCAGTGTTTTCTGGTGTTGCTGTGTTAGTTGATGTAGCTGTTGCTTCTGGTGTTGGTGTATCCTTAACAACTTCTGTAGGTGTAACTCCTACAAACACTTCACTTCCAACATACAATGAATTTAAAGCTACTCCGCTACCATTGTAAAAAGGACCTTTTCCTGCAACTTGAATATCAGTTTTTCCGTCAGCAACTGCTGTAAATTGAAGTGTTGTAAATACGCCATTTCTTAGAATATGCGTATCTCCATAACCTGCATTTTCGTTGTCAAGGTAAAGAAGAATTATTTGACCTGAAACAGCATTATCTACTGATAAATCTCCAGGTGAATTTTGATTCATTATTTCACCTATTTTTGTGCCTGCTTTTGAGTATGTCAATACTGCTGGATCATAATTTACCACAAGTGCTCCTGCTGAAACACCCTCTGTTGGCACATTAGTAAGGTTTATTGGTATATTTATTACTGAACCTTTCTCTGTTAAAACCTGTGGTGTCATCGAAACCTTTAATTCTCCATCAGCAAAAGCCATACCTGCTGGTAAAACTGATAACATAAGGCAAAATGTTATTGCCAGACTAACCGCTTTTCTTGCTTTTTTAAACATTTTTGTATCTCCTCTCATATTTTTATTTGTTATTTTTAATAGAATGGTGAATATGAATTACTTGCTGAGAATACTTTAATTTTTTCAAGCAAATATGCTTTTACTGCGCCATAGTCACCTGCATCAGTTGACTTGTCACCGTTAACATCTAAGCTATATAACCATGCTTGGTTATTCATGTATGTAATCTTACCTAAAATATATGCTCTTATGTTTGAAAAATCTGCTGAGTCAACAGCTCCATCTCCATTACAATCACCAAATATCCAAGCTCTTACAAGATTGTTGCTCTGTACTGTTTTTTGTCCCTTAGGGTTTAACAAAAGCTGTCTTAATAATTCCTGAGCACCTAAAGCATCAACTGATCCAAATCCTTTTGTTACATAATTATATTTGTTCATTTGTGTATCTTGAGCGATGACTCTTGCATACAATCCTTGTTCAGACCATGATGTAGGAAGAAGACCTTTAATTACAACTGCTTCTTTAGTTCCATTAACAACATCCTGTAATGCTGCATCCTGACTTGTGTATGAAACAACATCTATTGGCATAGCAATTCCATCATCAAGATCGTTTGCTACTGTTCTTACTGCGTTTTGTACATTTGTATCACCGCTTCCAACTGCAATGGTTAATCTTGGATTTTCATTGATTTTTAAATATCCTTTTGCTTTTACAGTGCTTTGTCCATCTGGGCTAAGATTGTAATATAACCATTTAAGAGCATCTCCAACTGCTTCTCTTTTTGTAATATAATTAAGAGGTCTAACCAATTTATAAGCACCTGATTTTGCCGTTGCTTCAGAAGGAACTACTCCATCAAAACTGAAAGACTTTACTCCAGGTGAATCTATAAAGCTCATAGAACAGAATCCAATTCCATTAGGATCGTTTGCTACTTCAGCAACAAGTCTTTCATTTGATTCCCAAACATTTGCAGTATCCTTTACATTTGTATTTCTAAGTGCAAGCTCTTTAAATGCTGCAAGTGTTCCTGATGTAGATACTCTGGTATGAATATTTATTGAAGCATTTGCTCCTCCAACCTGACTCCAATTTGTAATTGCTGTACTACTTGATGAGAAAATATCATACACCTGAGTTGGTGTTAAATTACTTGATGCTGTGTTTGACGAATTCATTATTACACAAACTGCATCTTTACCAATAGTTATTGGTATTACATATGGATATAGTTTCTTTTCTGATTCGGTCAAATCTCTTGACATCATTCCAATATCAAATGTACCATTTAAAACACCAGTCAATCCAGCACCTGAACCTCCTTCTGAAATTTGAAGTGCAATTCCTGTCTTTGTTTCAAAATCTGGCTTCAATGCTGTAGCAAGAGGTGAAATAGTAGTGGAACCTCCAAGCTTTAAAACTCCTGCTGCTGATACATTTAATGAAGGTACCGCCATACTCCCTGCTAAAACTGTAGCTGCAACAACTAAATTAATAATTTTACCAAACTTCATTTCGTAATCCTCCTTTTAATTATTTTCGCAATCTCTTTTTGTTTTCGAATCTTTTGATTCGATTAATTTATCATTGCAAATACATCTTAATATACTTAAATTAAGTTGTTATTAGATAATTGTTAGAAAATCGGTACTTTTGTTAAGAATTGATTAAGCTTGTTTATAAATTTTTAACTAGAACAAAAACGCGAAGCGCTTTTTGTATCCTCTGTAACTTGTCGTTAGAAATTATGGGCACCATAATTTCCTAGACATTAAAAAAACATTGCCATAGCACATAAGATTATCTGTGCTATGGCAATTATTTATTTTTGCTACCTCTATATGGATTAAATTGTACATAGTATTAATAATTTTACTTTAATATAGTCGCTATTTTTGATGCAGAATCCCATTCAACAAAGCATCCTGCATTTTCACCAACAAATCTGACAGGTACATAGGTTCTCCCATTAATAACCTTTGGAGCTACATTGAGTTGCTTTTTTTCGCCTCCAACAATTGCATTTTTGTTATCAACTGTAAGTTCAATTTTTTTATCAAGATTTATAGTAATCTTTTTGGTTTTATTGTTCCATTCTATTTTTCCTCCGAGCTCCTCAACAACAGCTCTTATTGGAAGCAATGTACTTCCCCCTATAACTAGAGGCTTTGATCCTGTATCATCTATCTTCTTTTCAGTATTATTCACAATCATTTTAGGGTTGTTAACTTGCAACTTTATTTCTTTCTGTGCCTTTCCAACAAGAATTTTACCTTCTCCATAGCTTACTTGAAGAGGTGTATCTGTCTCAGAATAAAATGGTGCCTCTGCCATTGAACCCCACATATTTTTTGATACTATCGGCACTAATTTGATACTTTCAATTCCCGTCTTATATGAATCTTGTGCTTTAAATTTGAGCTTACAGAACACACCATTTTTTAATATTTGTGAACTCCCAGTTTTATCATAATCATCATATAAAACCTTTATACCACCACTTACAGCACTATTACTGATATCAAACATTTTATTATGTATTATATCCCCACCTTCAATTCCCTCAAATGCAATCTTGTCATCATTAAACTCAATTTTAAACATGCCTGAAGAAATTCCTCTTTCAGGAACATTATTCAATGATACATTTAGTGTTATTTCTGCTCCATTTTCAGCTCTAATACTATCAACTGATATTGCTACGGGCTGTGGTCTTGCATATGAAGCTACCATAGAAGCTCCTACGAAAATAGATAATGCTAAAAAACCGCTTACTTTCTTCAATCCTAACTTTTTTAAACCTAACTTCATTTTTCTTTCTCCTCTCAATTTTTTATTTTAATTGATATACCCTTGTGAGGCTATATTTTGTTTGCCTTTTGGTCCCGAAATATACTCAATCAGAGAATTTATAACAGGCTTTGGTTTACTGTCAGTCACTAATATAAATGGCATTGACAAAGAATATTGTCCGCTTTTAAGATTATCAACACTTGGTTCTACTCCTTCGACATCAATCGGATATACTGATGTTTCATTTATGCTGTCAAATGACACAAACCCAATAGCATTTCTATTTGACGCAACTTCATCTATAGTCCCATTTTCACTATCGGTTGTAGCGCTCTTTTTCCCAGAAATAAGTGATTGTCTCTTTATCGGATCTTTCCAAAGACCAAGTATTGTAAAAAATGTGTCCACTGTTTTAAAGCTGACATTATTATTCATTGGTTGTGTCAAAACTTGAATCGGTGCTGGGTTTCCTCCTACTTGACTCCAATCTGTAATTTTACCAACATATATATTTTTTATTTGTTCCTTGCTTAAATCCTTAACAGTATTACCATTGTTAACAATTATAGCAACAGCATCATATGCTACCAAATGTTCTTTAAGATTTAATGCTTTTTCATTTGCATTTAAATGTCTAGTCAATACTGCAAAATCCTTTTTTCCTTCTTTAATGCTTTTAAGACCACCAGCTTCATCTATATCCTCTTTTGTAAATATTGATGTATTTCCTGATGTTTTTTGAAATTCTCCTTGTAGCTCGGAAATAAACTTAGTACCAATTCTTGTTGAAATAATCTTATACTTATTTTGTTCATTAAGAGTAGGTACAGCCTTTGGTGGATTTTTGGGTTTTGACGAAGTTTCTGTATATTCGGGTGTCGAACTTGGTTGTGACACTCCTGGTAATGTATTTTGCGGAACTTCAGTCACTTCATTATCTCCATTTGAATCCACTTTTACTTCACTACTTACTTGTACGCTAGGTATAGGCTCATTACTAACTTCATTTTTCCCACACGCAGTTGAAAAACTAATCAACATTGATGTTAATAAAACAATTGTCATAATTCTTGTTTTTTTCAACGTTTTCCCCTCCATATTTCTTTTATTTCTTTTATTATATTTAATACTTTTTAAGTATCAAAATATCGGTTGTTTTATCCCACTCAATAATGCATCTAATTGAAACTGCTGCTATACTTAAAGGAATATAAGGTCTATTGTCAATTATTTCTGGAAATTCATTCATTTTTATTGTCTTTCCATTGATGCTAATTTCTTTTTTGTTAATAAACATTGTTGTTTTATTTCCACCTAAATTTATTATTATCTTTTTTTGGGAAGGATCCCATTCACACGCCCCACCCCACAGATCAATTATTTCGCATGCTGGTATTATCACACCACTTTCACCAAATACAGGTTTAACACTTTTATTTTTTGAGTTAAGCTGCTCTTTTCTTCCATTTATAATCACATCCGGAGACTCTACTTCTAAAGTGATCTCTGTTTTATATTTAGTATTGCTGCCTATATTGTTATCATTCGATCTTGGTATATTTGATGAAACTACTTGTGTTGAAGGTGTTGATACAGAAGGTGTTGCACTATTTAATACTGTAGAGGTAGAAGTTGGTCCTGTCGGTGTTGCAGTCGAAACACTTGTGGGAGTTGGAGTGTACACGACAGCATTATTCGATACTGTTATAATTCCTGATGTAAAGCTTGCTCTAAGTTTTTTTGACGAAAAATCAGGAGTATATTCATAGAACGCTGCTTCTTCGCCTGTCATCGTATTTATATTCCTATATTCAGGTTTTATTTCATATGTTGATTGGGGCGCATTGTCTTTTATTTTAAAAACAAGATTACAAAGAACTCCACTCCTTTTTATCAAAGTACTTCCATCATCCTTCAATGTATTATCATTATAAATAATTGCTGCTCCTTTTTGGTATTTATAAAGATCACTTGAAGGCTCAATAGAATCAGCAACAATATCACTTTTGTCATATACAATATCACCTTTAGTTGTCTTATCTTTCATAAGCTCCAAACTTGATGTATCATATACTAGAATAAGATTTCCACTGCTAATTCCTGCTGCCGGAACATTAGATATTGATACGCTTACATTAACTTCTGCACCTGGCTTCCCACTGGCACTTGACACACTCACTGTAACCTGGTTTTCTGCAAAGGATAACTTTGTTGGAATGCCAAGCAACATTAAGAGCACAAGCGCAAATATTATTTTCATTTTTCTTGCTTTCATTGTATAACCTCCCCTTAAAATTCGTCTCTAAAAAATTCTTTAACCTTTATTTAAATAAGCACTTAGTACTTTAGAAACTTCTGCTCTTGTAATATAGTTGTTGGGTTTAATAGTATTATCGCTATACCCATTAATAACACCTTTTTTGTAAGACTTTGAAATATAGCTCTTTGACCAAGCAGGTATATTGTATTCATCAGCAAAGTACACATTGGATGTTGGCGAGCCTGCGTTTCCATCAAATGCACTTTCTAGAATTTTAATAGCTTCCGCACGAGTAACCTTGTTTGTTGCTTTAAATGTATTATCTTTGTAGCCATCAACAAGTTTTTTGTTGTATGCAATAGATATATAATTGATTGACCATGTAGGAGTTTTAGATTTGTCTTTAAACGGAAATGTCAATGAATCGCTTGTATTTAAGTTTTTTGCTGACACAACCATCTTTGCAATTTCCGCTCTTGTTATATAATTATTAGGTCTAAATGTATTATCTTCATATCCTGTTAAAATACTTTTTTGAACAAGTTCATTTATATCATTGTATGCCCAATGTGAGGAGATATCTTTAAGTCCACCTGAAGCTGGATATATTTCGTTGTAATTTTGATTTCCTCCTTGTTTTCTAACTAGGTTCACTGTATACAGTCTATTACTTGTGTAGTCTGGAGAAGCAACTACAATTGAATAAACATTAAGGTCTGGAAGACATTTATATGTAGCAGAAGTATTGTTTTTAATTTCTACTCCATTAATTGTAATGTGGACATTAATATATTCAGTTACGGGTTTTATTACAACCTGAGTAGCATTTTGATCCAATATTGCCCAGTAAATTGTTTGGTTAGGAGAGAACTCTGGGGATAACACTGCATTATCTATAGTGAGTCCTTTCAGCATTGTATATGGATGCGCTGTCGGTGTAGCCGTAATTGTAGCTGTGGATATTGTAGTGGAGGTTGGTGTCGCTGTAATCGTCGTTGTAGGTGTTATTGTTGGTGTTGGTGTTATCGTTGGTGTCACTGTAGATGTAGCTTTAGTTGGTATTGCGGTCGAACCTTGTGCAGCAGAGGATACTATTACTTTTGAAGGGATAAAGATCAACTTTTCTATTGCTTTATCATTTATAGTACCGTTCTCTAAAACAGATGAGTAAAATGCATTATTGTTATTTGATTTGACATCGATATTATACTCAGCTAAAGGACAATTTTTAGAAACTTCAAAAGTAAATGTTGCAAGAACACCACTGTTTATTATGTGAGAATCATTCATGTTATTATCAACATAAACTACTGCAATACCTGTATCTTTTGTACTCACACTCACATCCTGCTTTTTGTCACCTTGAGCAGGTATTATATCTCCAACCTCAAAGCTCTTATAATCAAACTTTCCTTTGTCATATTCAATACTTATTTTCCCTGAGGTAATTCCTGATGAAGGAACGTTTTGTAGCTTTAGAGGTATTTTTATTGTTGCACCTGGCGCACAAACCACATCCTCTAATCTTACAATAAGAGTATCTGTAGGAACTGGAGTAAAGCTTACTTTAGACATGCTTGAATCTGGTGTTGGTGTTATTGTTGGTGTTATTGTTGCAACATTTGTACTTCCTGTTGTAGGTATAGCATTTTTTGTTTCTGATGGTATCGGTGTTATTTGTGTAACTGTTGTTGGCAATGTTGTTATGGGTCCTGGAGTTGATTGTTCTATTCCCTCTACATTTATCTGACCTTTAACAAATTCAACCTCTTCTAATTTTAAGTATTGATATCCTTTTTCCTTATCAAGATAATAAAATGGTTCTTTTGCCCCCATAATTTCTATCGGTATAGTTTTTACGTTACATTTTTTGCTAATCTTAAATTTTAACTTTGCAAACACTCCACTATTGAATATTCCTTGATCCTTTCCATCATAAAGTATGGTTAAACCCGAAACCCTATTCTCATTTGTAATCGGATCTTTTTCGACTGTATAATTAAAACTTAGCCCTTTACTCTTGCCTTTCAAGATTTCTCCAGCAAAAATACCCGAGTCCAAATGTGGTTCAATTGAAACAAGATTCGAATCAAATTTGATATACAATTGTCCATTGCTTACGCCTGTCTTAGGTACATTTTCCATACATATTTCAAGGGTCACTTCGCTTCCTGCTTCCCCTGATCCGTTTTTTATAAATACTTTAAGAGGTGTATCGACTGAGAAAACATAATGCATATTAGAAAGCAATAGCGATACGGTAATTAATATGGAAAATAACAATTTAAAACTTTTCACAACCATACAAAACATCCTGCAAACTCTCCTTCCATTAAGGCGATTTCAAAAATTTCCTTGTTCAATTTTCAAAAGGCGAAAAGTACTTAAATCAGTATTTTTGAAATCGCCAATTGACCAGTTATTTTTTTGGATTCACCTAACACTTAATTCTTATGATTCCTTGAGTAATGATACAATCTTAATGTTTATTTAAGATTAATATTCTGTTAAGGTATCATTAAATTAAATATTTTATAAGGAATGATTGAAGATATTCAACAAAAATAAAGCACTAGAATACAATCCAATAAGGATATGTAATCTAGTGCTTACGTTATGTTTTTTTATTAAAATTATTTCACAGATGCTTCTAAGAAATATGCAGTACCACCATCTCCAGGAGAACCCGTAGCAGCAAATTTAATTTTCGATGCACCTTGAATGTTTATTGGCTCAACCGAAACCCATGAATCAGGTTGAACTTCTTTAGTCATATAAACCAAATCGGTATCTGGGTTTCTTATTTCCAATGTAGCGGCTTTCTTGCCTGTATAGTACAAAGAAGTTGTAAGCGTTTGATATTGAGCTCCCAAATTTATAACGCCATCTTTTTCAGCAGCGTTTATATCAGCAAGTTTTATTGCAGACTTAAATGTTTTATCTTCCTTAACAACATCACCAACCTTGAATTTAAGAGCAGTAGGATCTACAACTTTACTTGCACTATAACCTGCCAGCTTCTCTGGCATTAATGCTACTGGTTTTCCACTTCCATTTTTCTCTCCTAAATATACTGTCTGAGTGTTTCCATCCCAATCAACAGCCTTATTCATTAAACCACCTACTGATCTTAATGGGAGATATGTAGTTCCTTGATACATAATAGGATAAACTTCAACTCCTGCACTATTTTTAAATGTTGTTAGACTTCCGTCAACAACTACTTTTACGTCTGGTCTCAATGTTGCTGTAATTTGTTTAACAATAGGTGCTGAAAAAACTCCTACTGAAAAAATTCCTACACAGGCAACTCCTACTATAGCTACTTTTATTGGCTTAATATTCATTTTTAACCCTCCACGTCTTTAATTTGAAATTCTATTATAAATATATACTTGATAAGTGTTTATGTCAATAGGCACACATTCTATAGCGTTTTTTTACATTCGTTTCCAATCATCAATAAGTTTCAACGAATCGGTGGAAACATACGTCTTTGTGCCATTATTCACAGTTATCCCTACCAACATTATTTCCTTGGTTCCTTATTGGGAACTCGATTATGAATTCTAATATAAATAATACAAGTTTGTTTAGTTTTATAAGTCTCATTTATAACACAAAAAGAGAATGAACAATATATATCCATTCCCCAAAATTAAATAATATTCAATATTATTTTAAAACAAAAGTACCCTCATCAACATCTGCCACTATATTGCTTCCACTATTGAATCTTCCTTTGAGGAAACCTTCTGAAAGCTCATCTTCTATATATTTTTGAATTGTTCTTCTTAATGGTCGTGCACCGTATTTTTTATCATATCCTTTTTCTAGGATAAATTCCTTTGCGGAATCAGTAACAGTCAATGTCATATTGTTCGACTCCACATCAGAATAAACTTCTTTTAGCATAAGATCAATTATTTGTTTTAGTTCTTCCTTGTTAAGTTCTGTGAAGACTATAATTTCGTCGATTCTGTTCAAAAACTCTGGTCTGAATGTCTCCTTCAAAACACTTCTAACTTTGCTTTCTAAAGCTTTATATTCATCATTTGAAAATCCTATTCCGTTTGATTTCATGCTTGTTCCAGCATTTGAAGTCATTATTAGTATTGTGTTTTCAAAGCTTACAACCTTACCATGACTGTCGGTCAAACGCCCATCTTCTAAAACCTGCAAAAGCATATTGAATACGTCGGGATGGGCTTTTTCTATCTCATCCATCAAAATGACCGAATAAGGCTTTCTTCTTACCTTTTCTGTCAATTGTCCTGCATCATCATAACCAACATACCCTGGAGGCGCTCCTATCAGCTTTGAAACAGTATGCTTTTCCATGTACTCGGACATATCAAGTCTTATCAATGCCTCTTCGCTTCCGAACATCTCACATGCTAATGTTCTAACAAGCTCTGTTTTTCCAACACCTGTCGGTCCAATAAAAATAAATGACGACGGCTTTTTCTTTTTCTTAAATCCTGCTCTGGTTCTTCTTATTGTCTTTGAAATACTTGTTACAGCTTCATTTTGTCCCACTACTCTCATATGAAGTCTTTCTTCAAGGTTTAGGAGCTTGGCAGCCTCAACCTCAGTAAGCTTTTGAACAGGTATTTTAGTCCACGACTCAATTACACTTGCTATATCATCAACTGTAATCTCCATATCCTTATCATTATCTTCAATCTCTTTTAGTTGCTCTAAAAGCTTGCATTCTCTGACCTTTAAATCTGCAGCTTTCTGATAATCTTCTATTGAATCTGCAGAAACCGCATTCTCTTTTTGTTCCTGAACCTTTTTGAGCTCATCCTTCAATACGGAATACTCGACCAAGCCTTCGTTTTTGAGGTTTACTTTTGATCCTGCCTCATCAATTATATCAATAGCCTTATCAGGTAAAAATCTATCTGTAATGTATCTTTCTGAAAACTTAGCAGCTATTTCCAAAATTTCATCAGATATCTTAATCTTATGATAATCTTCATAATAATGCTTTATACCCTTTAAAATCTCAATGGTCTCCTCTACTGAAGGCTCATCCACCAATACTGGTTGGAATCTCCTTTCTAAAGCAGAATCCTTTTCAATATGCTTTCTATATTCATTCAGCGTAGTAGCTCCAATAACTTGAATTTCACCTCTTGATAAAGCAGGTTTTAGTATATTGGCAGCATTCATAGCACCTTCTGCTTCACCTGCACCCATAATATTATGAAGCTCATCAATAACTAAAATAATATTCCCAAGTGCCTTCACTTCATCAAGTATGCCCTTCATACGACTTTCAAACTGTCCCCTAAATTGTGTTCCTGCCACAATACCTGTCAAATCGAGAAGGTATACCTCAACATTAAATAGCTTTGCAGGAACCTTTCTCTCTGCAATCCTCACAGCTAAACCTTCTGCAATTGCTGTTTTACCAACACCAGGCTCACCTATAAGAACTGGATTATTTTTTGCTCTTCTATTTAGTATTTGAATTACTCTGTCAATCTCACGTTGCCTTCCAACAACCCTATCAAGCTTGTTTTCTTTAGCTGCATCTGTAAGGTTTATACCATATAAATCAAGATACTTTTTCTTCTTAAGGTTCTTTTTTTCCTGTGTTTTTGTTTTTGTGTTGTTTTTATTATCCTTCTCCTCACTTGTAGCTTCTTTGTGTTCTTTTACAAAACCGCTTCCATCATCGTTTTTCCCAAAGTACTTAAAAAAATTAACAAGTGGGTTACCGTCATTCTTTTCAATATTTTCTTGAAGAGAACTCAAATCAGCAATTTCAATATTTTCGAATATACTTGACATATCTTTTCTAATATTATCTATTTCTTCATCAGACGCTCCAGTATGATCCAATAATTGATTAATCTGCTGGGAACCATACTTTCTTGCACACTCAGAACAAATGCCCTCTACAACCGATTTTCCATCTATTATTCTTTTGATTGATATTACAGCATCGTTCTCATTACAAAAAGAACACCTAATCATTTCAACCATCTCCTATCCAACACGACAACAATATATATTTATTATGTTAATTTTTGCATATAGAAATATATTATTATTATAGTATATCATATTATTTAATTCAGGTCTAATTCGTAATGGAGAAAAATTCATCCAATTTTAATTATTGTTTTTGGGAACCAGAAGTCTCCTTTCTCTCTGAACACAAAAATATCTGGATCTAATCAATACTTACTTGATTATAATCCAGATACGACTTAACTCTAACTATATAAAAGATTAATTGTATTTAATATGTACACCTTACCCAATAATTCCGCAGATTTTCATAATCATAATCGAAACTGCACCTATCGCTGCAGTGACTGGAATTGTAAACACCCATGCCCATACAATGTTTTTGGCTAATGCCCATCTTACTGCGGAAACCCTCTTAGCTGCACCAACACCCATTATAGCTGTAGATATTGTATGTGTAGTACTTACAGGTGCACCTAATCTTGTCATAGTCTCTATGACAATCGCGGCTCCAGTTTCTGCTGCGAAACCATGTATGGGTGCAAGCCTTATCATGTTAACTCCCATTGTCTTTATTATTCTCCATCCTCCAATAGAGGTACCAAGCCCCATTGCTATGGCGCAAGCTAGAATAACTGGAAAGATAGGTCCCTCCTTACCTTGATTCATATCAGCAGCAACAAGTGCAAAAGTTATTATACCCATTGATTTCTGGGCATCATTTCCTCCATGTGCAAACGCCATAACCATTGCAGATAAAATTTGAAATTTCGAGAATAATCTATTTATAAAATTAGGTGATGCTTTTTGTAAGATAAAGTATAGAAACTTCATAACCACAAATCCCAGTATGAGACCAATAAGAGGTGATGTAAAAAGTGGTATTACAATCTTCATTAATATCCCTTTTGCTTTGAAAAACATTTCTCCGTCTTTTGGTGCCTCATACCATTTGAGAACTACCAAAGAACCAACATAAGCAACAGAAGATCCTATCATTCCACCAAACAAAGCATGTGATGAGCTGCTTGGAATCCCAAAATACCAAGTAATAAGATTCCATATAATAGCTGCAATCAACGATGCTATTACAATAAATAATACCCCTTTTTTATCAGCTATTTGTTGATCATTAAGAATGCCTCCTGATATGGTTTTGGCAACAGCAGTGCTTGTCAATGCACCTGCAATATTTAAACATGCAGCCATAAAAACAGCTACTCTAGGGGTCAGAACTCTTGTTGATACAGATGTTGCAATAGAATTGGCTGTATCATGAAAACCATTGATGAAGTCAAAGCTTAATGCAAGAACAACAATTATAATAACCATACTAAGCATGCTTCGTAACAACCCCTTCTACTATATTTGCAACGTCCTCGCATGCATCAAGTGCATTTTCAAGATACTCATATATTTCTTTCCACTTGACAACCTCAAGAGCATCCTTTGACGTTAAAAACAACTTTGTAATAGCTGTTCTGAAAACTTGATCCCCATCGTTTTCTAGTTTATTAATTAAAATTATTTTTTCTTTTAAAACCTTACTTTTCTTCATGTTTTTAAGCTCGAGCATCAAAGCTTTCACTTCATTTACTGCTTCAGATATAATCTTTGCAAGAGTTTTTGCGTCTTCTGGAATTGATGAAATATTAAACATATTAAATCTATGTGCTGTAGACTCAATAGAATCGGTAATGTTGTCTATCTCTTTTGCGATCAAATCGATATCTTCTCTGTCAATAGGAGTAATAAAAGATCTATGTAGCGCTTGTAATATAGTATGTACAAGTCTGTCTCCCTCATGCTCTACTTCTTCTATTGCATTAATTTTCTCATTTACATTTACATAATTCACCATAAGATCTTCAAGCATTTTGCCTGCTTTACAAGCATTTTCAGCGGTGTCTACAAAATAATTAAAAAACATTTCATCTTTTGATACTCTAAACATAATTCTTCCTCCAAATAAATTCATTATTTAACTCATTGTAATAAAAATTTAATATTTCAGTTCAATGCAAATTATATAATAATGTTAATTTAATTACAATTCACTTAACACAAATTTAACAATCGAATTATTGGCGTATTTTAATATAAAACTTTTGAAAGAAACTGCCCTGTATATGATTCAATTACTTTAATGATTTCCTCAGGTGTACCCTCGGCAATCACACTTCCCCCTTTGTTTCCTCCCTCAGGCCCAAGGTCTATAATATAATCAGCCGTTTTAATCACATCCAGATTGTGTTCTATCACAACCACAGTGTTTCCTGAGTCTGCAAGCTTTTGAAGTATTTCTATAAGCTTGTGCACATCTGCTACGTGAAGACCAGTTGTAGGCTCATCAAGTATATACATTGTCTTTCCTGTACTTCTCTTCGAGAGCTCGGTAGCAAGCTTGATTCTTTGAGCCTCTCCACCTGAAAGAGTTGTTGACGGCTGACCAACCTTGACATAACCCAATCCAACATCAAACAATGTCTGTAGCTTCCTCTGAATCTTAGGAATGTTTTTAAAAAACTCAAGGGCTTCTTCAACAGTCATATCAAGGACCTCAGCAATATTTTTACCTTTATATCTTACATCAAGAGTCTCCCTGTTATATCTTTTTCCTTTACAAACTTCACAAGGTACATATACATCTGGCAAAAAATGCATCTCGATTTTAATAATTCCATCTCCGCTACAAGCTTCGCATCTACCACCCTTTACATTAAAGCTGAATCTACCGTTCTTGTAGCCACGCATTTTAGCTTCAGTCGTGCTTGCATAAACCTCTCTAATAAGATCAAACATCCCTGTATATGTTGCAGGGTTTGATCTAGGAGTTCTTCCGATAGGTGACTGGTCTATATCAATAACCTTATCAAGATACTCCAGACCCTTAATACAATCATGATCTCCAGCTCTATGCTTAGCTCTATTAAGCTCTGAAGCACTTTTTTTGAATAAGATTTCATTTATAAGCGAGCTTTTTCCCGAACCAGAAACACCTGTTACACATGTTAAAACTCCTAGTGGAAATTTAACATTAATGTTTTTTAGGTTGTTTTCTCTTGCACCTATTATTTCTATATAGTTCCCATTAGAAGTTCTTCTTTTAGAAGGTATCTCAATTTTTCTCTTACCACTTAAATATTGTCCTGTAAGAGATCTTTCACTCTTTTTGATATCTTCTACAGTGCCCTGTGCAATTATTTCCCCACCATGTACCCCAGCAGCAGGACCTATATCAATAATATGATCAGCTGCATACATAGTATCTTCATCGTGTTCGACAACAATGAGTGTATTTCCAAGATCCCTTAAACGTTTCAATGTCTGTAGGAGCTTTTCATTGTCCCTCTGATGAAGCCCTATACTTGGCTCGTCTAGTATATATAAAACTCCCATAAGCCCCGATCCTATTTGTGTTGCAAGCCTAATTCTCTGAGCTTCACCACCTGACAGAGTCCCTGCGGCTCTTGATAACGTAAGATAGTCAAGCCCAACATCTACAAGGAATCCAAGTCTTGCATTAATTTCCTTCAAAATCTGATAAGCTATAACTTTATGCCTTTCAGAAAGATCAAGCTTGAGGAAAAATTCCTTTAGCTCGTATATTGACATATTACTAATATCATTAATGTTTTTATGTCCAACAGTAACAGCAAGAACCTCTTTTTTAAGTCTCGCTCCACTACACTCCTCGCATGGATTATTGCTCATATATGCCTCATAATACTGCTTCATTCCTTCTGACTGAGTATCCTTATATCGCCTTTCCATGCTGTTTATAACGCCTTCAAAAGCCGTATTAAAAGTACCACTTCCATATTCCCTAGTATAGTTTATCTTTAGTTTTTCTCCATTAGTCCCGTATAAAATTTTATCAACTATATGCTCAGGAAGGTCTTTAAAAGGCGTATCCATGCTAAATTTGTAATGCTTTGCAAGAGCATCAATATACATTCTTGAATATGCTTCCTCATTTCCTGTATTCCATCCACCTACATTAATTGCTCCTTCTGAAAGTGACTTGTTTCTATCTGGTATTATTAAATCTGGGTCAATTTTAAGCAATGTTCCCAAACCGCTACAAACAGGGCACGCTCCAAACGGACTATTAAACGAAAACATCCTTGGCGCAAGCTCCTCAACACTTATACCACAGTCATTACAAGCAAAATTCTGGCTAAAAATGAGCTCCTCACCATCAATTATATCAACTACTAAAATACCATTACTTAAATGCAACACCGTTTCAATAGACTCTGAAAGCCTTTTCTGTATATCAGGCTTCACTATAAGCCTGTCCACAACTATCTCAATTGTATGTTTTTTATTCTTATCAATTGATATTTCCTCATTTATATCCTTTACTTCGCCATCAATTTTTATCCTAACATAGCCACTTTTTTTAGCATCCTCAATCAGCTTATGATACTCACCTTTTCTTCCCCTTACAACAGGAGCAAGAAGCTGGATTTTAGTCCCTTCATTTAGCTCCATTATATGGTCTACCATTTGATCAACGGTTTGCTGTGTTATTTCTTTTCCGCATTTATAACAGTGTGGAATCCCTATTCTCGAGTACAACAGTCTCATATAATCATATATTTCTGTAACCGTTCCAACTGTGGATCTAGGATTTCTACTTGTTGTTTTCTGATCAATCGATATCGAAGGAGATAGTCCTTCAATATAATCAATATCTGGCTTTTCCATCTGCCCCAAAAACTGCCTTGCATATGCAGATAAAGACTCAACATATCGCCTTTGACCTTCTGCATAAATCGTATCAAACGCAAGCGATGACTTACCCGAACCGCTTATTCCTGTGATAACAACGAACTTGTCCCTTGGAATTGTAACATCTATATTTTTTAAATTGTGTTCCCTTGCTCCCTTTATAAATATGTTTTCATGTAACATAAATACACCTCAAATCTTTTTTAATACTAATCCTAATCTATTATATCAGAACGTCGTGATCATTCAAACATTTGTTCGAAATTTCTCAAAAACATTTAAGACTATAATTTTTATATAAATTTAAAATCCTAAAACCTCAAGGCATCCAGCCCCTCTCGATTTTAGGATATCAGCTTCAACAATCAATTTCTGTATTTAATATAGAACAGTTTACATTATTACAGAAACCACAAAATTATTAGTAGCATGCAATAGTATTGATGTCCATAATGAGTTTGTCTTTTTATATGTATAACCAAATAATATTCCCAGAGCAAAAACTGTAAATATATTCATTATTGATATACCCTTTTCCTCCAAGATCCAAATAGGAAAATGAATTGTAACAAACAAAACTGATGTAATTACATTTGCACCCCAAAATTCAACAAACTCCTCAATTTTGTTCATCAAAAATCCTCTGAATACAATTTCTTCTGTAATACCTGTTATAATAACTACATTTAGGATAGTATCAAGATTCAAATCAAAGCTTATACCTTTTTTCATTATAAAAAAAGCTTTAAGAATATTTACTCCGATATACAACAAACCAATACCAGCACCTATCAGAAGTCCCCTTCCTATATTTACATTAAGCCCCGTATAACTTAACGGACTTTTTTTGTCAATACACTTGATGTATATAAATACAGGTACTGCCCATACAACTATTTTTACAAATGCATGAACTAAATCCCCTGCAAATCCCAATTCGTCAATACTTGAGTACAAAAACGTTCTATACAATGCCCATACAGCATAAAAAACAACAAAATATATGCTCAGGTAATGCAACTGATGAGTCTTTATAAAGCTCCATATCTTTATCATTGTGTTTGTCTTTGTGTCGGTCATAATAAATTATCCCCATTCTTTTTTAAATCGAATCCTCGAAATTTTAATTATTTTTCAAAATCATTATTTTATCTCTAAGTTCTGCTGCTCTTTCAAACTGAAGATTTGAAGCTGCCTCCTTCATCTCCTTTGTAAGGATTTCAATTAACTTTTCCCGATTTTCGAGTGAATCTATATCCATTTTTCCATTGACAACATATTTCGATTCATCTTCAGCAGCCTTAGTCGCCTCTATAACACCTCTGACTCCTTTTCTTATTGTCATCGGTGTGATTCCATTTTCTTCGTTGTACTCCATCTGAATTTTTCTTCTTCTATTTGTCTCACTAATAGCTCTCTTCATTGAATCAGTCATTTTATCAGCATACATTATAACCTTTCCCTCAACGTTTCTTGCTGCTCTTCCGATCGTCTGAATCAGTGATGTCTCTGATCTTAAGAAGCCTTCCTTATCAGCATCAAGTATAGCAACGAGCGATACCTCTGGAAGGTCCAATCCTTCACGTAAAAGGTTTATTCCAATAAGAACGTCAAAAACTCCCAATCTCAAATCTCTAATGATTTCAATTCTTTCAAGTGTTTCAACATCAGAATGCAAATATCTTACCTTAAAGTCCATTTCTTTTAAATAATCAGTAAGATCCTCTGCCATTTTCTTTGTCAGCGTTGTAACAAGTACTCTTTGCTGCTTATTTATTCTCTCGCTTATTTCTCCAATCAGATGATCAATTTGTCCATCCACAGGACTAACAACTATCTCAGGATCTATTAATCCCGTAGGTCTAATAATCTGTTCCACAATTTGTTTAGAATGCTCTTTCTCATATTTTGCAGGTGTTGCGCTTACGTAGATCACCTGATTTACCCTTTGTTCATATTCGCTGAATTTGAGTGGTCTGTTGTCATAAGCAGACGGAAGTCTGAACCCGTAGTTTACCAGTGATTCCTTCCTTGATCTATCTCCATTATACATTGCTCCGATCTGGGAAACAGTAACATGTGATTCATCAATAACAAGCAGATAATCCTTCGGGAAATAATCCATGAGTGTAAAAGGCGAACTTCCAGGAGTCCTTCCACTAATATGTCTCGAATAGTTTTCTATCCCCTGACAGAAACCAACTTCCTGCATCATCTCAAGGTCATATCTAGTTCGTTGCTCAAGCCTTTGCGCTTCAAGAAGCTTGCCATCGCTCTTAAATTCCTTCAACTGCTGTTCAAGCTCATCCTCAATTGTAACAATTGCCCTTTCCATCTTTGCTCTAGTCGTAGCATAGTGAGAAGCAGGAAAAATTGCGACATGCGAACGTGTCCCAATAATCTCGCCTGTCAGGTAGTTTATCTCTGTTATTTTCTCAATTTCATCTCCAAAGAACTCAACCCTAATAACTTTTTCAGAGGAAGACACAGGAAATATCTCAAGTACATCTCCTTTAGCCCTGAATTTACCTCTTTTGAAATCAATTTCATTCCTCTCATACTGTAGTCCAACAAGTTTTCTAATCACTTCATCCCTGTCTTTCGTCATACCCTTTCTTAATGAAATCATCAGATCTGTATAATCCTCAGGGTCTCCAAGACCATAAATACAGGAAACACTCGCAACAATTATTACATCCCTTCTTTCAAACAATGCAGCTGTCGCAGAGTGGCGAAGCTTATCAATTTCATCGTTGATTGATGAGTCCTTTTCAATATAAGTATCTGTTGATGGAATATACGCTTCTGGCTGATAATAATCGTAATAACTAACAAAATACTCAACTACATTATTTGGAAAAAACTCTTTAAACTCACTGCATAGCTGCGCAGCAAGTGTTTTATTGTGAGCTATTATCAGCGTTGGTTTTTGAACCTTTTCAATAACATTTGCAATTGTATATGTTTTCCCCGAACCAGTGACACCTAAAAGTGTCTGGTGCTTTAAGCCACTATCAAGACCATTTTTCAGAAGTTCTATGGCTTTAGGCTGATCTCCTTTAGGCTTATATTCTGAAACAATCTCAAATTTAGTCATATTGAACTCCTTCTTATTGATAAGGCGATTCCATAATTCTCCACAGTCGGTTTTTGAAGGAATTTGCGAAGCAAATCCTAAAATCAGTATTTTGAAATCGCCAGTTGTCCAGTTATTTTTTAAGAATCACCTAACCAACTTTAAATATATGTCTAATAAAACACAAAATATTATATCATACGGTAGTATTATACTGCAACGAAACGTAAGTTTCCATGTATTAACAGCAAAAAAACAACTAAACTCGTCCACATAGTTGTTAACATTTAACCTGTGGATAATGTTGATAAATATGTGCACAAGTATACTTTTCAACAATTTTTCTGTGGATAACATCTTAAGAAAGTACTTATATTAAATACCACACTATAGCTTTTAAAAAAGATATTATTTGTTTTACATTATTCTAATTGAATTTGACTGAATTTAACTGCATTTTAAATTAACTTGACAGCACATGATTTTGTGATATAATATTTCTATATTATAAAACTTCGGAGGTCATAATGAGAATTATTGATTTATTTAACTCAAAAAAACCTGTTGTTTCATTTGAAATATTTCCACCAAAAATTGATACTCCCATCGAAACAATTTTCGATGCATTGGATAAATTCAAATCTTTAAATCCTGATTATATGAGTGTTACATACGGAGCAGGCGGAAGTCAAAAAGACAGGACCCTTGAAATTGCTTCAAAGATTAAATCATCATATGGTATAGAAAGCATGGCTCATTTTACATGTGTTGGTCATTCCATTGAAGAGATTAACAAAATGCTCGAATCTATGAAAGAAAACAATATACAAAACATTCTTGCTCTAAGGGGTGATTTTCCTGCTGATCAGCCTGATTTCGATTTCAGCAAAAATTCATTCAAACATGCATCAGAACTTATATCACATACAAAAAGTATGAACAGAGATTTATGTATTGGTGCTGCTGCATACCTAGAAGGACATCCTGAATGCAAAAGAATGAAAGATGATTTAATGAATCTAAAAAACAAGGTGGATTGCGGCGTAGACTTTTTGGTAACACAGTTATTTTTTGATAACAGACTATTTTACGATTTTCAGGATAAAGCTATTCAAATAGGCATAAACTGTCCGATAACTGCTGGAATCATGCCAATATTCTCAACAAGGATCAAAACCATGACTGCTAGGAGTGAATGCTCAATTCCTGCAAAACTCGTCCTTATGATTGATAAGTATCAGGATAATCCCGATGATCTTTTAAAAGCAGGTATAGAATATGCAAGTGCTCAGATTCGTGATTTGATTGATAATGGAGTTGACGGAATACATCTTTATACTATGAACAGACCTAAGTCGAGTTCCGACATTCTTAAAAACGCAGGTTTACTTTAATAATATCTCGAAAATTTATTTATATTAAATACATTATTAATCATTATTAATATAGAACAAAAAATAAGATATTACTTCCAATACAAAGTTTGTATTGGAAGTAATATTTTCAATATTGCTTTTGTGTTGCATCCTCATTTAAAATATATTCCTCAAATGTCATATTACTATCTTTATTAAAAACATTATCAATTATCTCCTGTTCCGTAAATATCTTTATCAACCTTAAATTCTCATCCAAAACATGAATAATATGAAATCTATCAAAATCAAGGCTCTTTAAAACCTCTTTCATTTGCATTGTTTTAACAACAACCAGATCCCTTGCTGGGTATATACCTTTTTTATGTAGTCTTGATCTTCTAAAAATAATATTTTTAATATTCATAAATGCTACCTCCGATTTTTCAAGTTTTAAAACGATTAAAATATAGACTCCAATATAGATAAGACCTATATTCCAAATGGTACTCATCATTTGAAATGCACCAGCAATAATAAAAACAACTGAAATTGTAAAAGAAATATTTCTAGATATTTTATATGCTTTATTTGTTCCTGACCAGGCTGATATTAATTCATTGACTATTTTGCCTCCATCTAAAGGCATCATAGGAATTATATTAAATCCTGCAAGAAAAATGTTTATTACTGCAAAAAAATATAGATTATCTGATTTTGTTTCGCATAAAGAATTTACTGATAGTGCAGATATTGATAATATAATATTTACAAGTGGTCCAGAAACTAAGACTGTAATCCTTTTTGCCCTAGTGTTTAAATAACCTTTAAGTTTCACATTGAGTCCTATTGGTAAGACTTCAAATCTATCCAATTTCTGACCAAATAAAAATGCAACTGCTGTATGCCCAAGCTCATGTATAATTATCGAAATGAAGGAAAAAAAATACTCCTCCCAATAACCCGTAAGAGCAATAATTAACATAAATGGTACAAATAATTTATCAACCTTGATCAGCGCCAAAACAACACTTTTTTTGTCATTTAGAAACTTTAATATAATTTGCAGGATTAACACTTTTTCCATCTTTATATACCTCAAAATGCAAATGTGGGCCAGTAGAAGTCCCAGTACTTCCAACCTTTGCAATAACCTCTCCTCTTTTAACAATCTGGCCACCTTTTACGAGCAATTTTGAACAATGAGCATATAATGTCACAAAACCATCTGTATGAACAATCTTAATATAGTTACCATAACCCGAGCAATTAGTTGCTTCAGTTACCGTTCCTCCTAGAGCTGCTTTAATTGGATCTCCACTATTAGCTTTAATATCAATGCCCCTATGCATTTCTTCTTTTCCTTTTATAGGATGAACCCTCATGCCATAGTATGAACCTAGTGCTCCACTCGCAGGAACTGCAAAAGTAATCCTGTTTGTTTCCTCTTTTTTGACTCCCATTTCGATTGGAATTTCTTCAATTTCTTCTATACCTCCACCGTAATCAATCTTTTCCTCAATATTCGCTTCGAGGTTTTCTTCCTCACCAAACACAGCTGCGCTAGCAGGAACGGCATCTTCCATATCAACACCTTGGACCATTTTATCAACATCTTGAACTTTATTTTGTTCATCAGCACTTTTATTTAAATCAGAATCAACATGCAAAATATTTTTTCCTAATTTATCATTCAAACCTTCAGTTATTGTATTTATTCCATTGTATACCTCTTCGAGTTTAATATTTTGCGTCAGCTCATATTTTATCCTATCTGATAAAAACTCTGTCGCAGGAAGTTTTATATATCGAATTATGCAAATTATTAGCAGAATTAATAAAGATATTAATAACTGACGAAAAAGCACTATCCATAATTTACTCTCTTCCTGTTCCTTGTTCCTTCTCCTTGATGAATTTCTTCGATTCTTTGTTGACCTATTCATTGTATCGTCCATATTTACTCATCCTCAGGTATTATTTTAATCAGTAATTATATTAAATACATTATTAATATTTAATATATATAAATTATATTTATATTCTTAATAATTATTCCTGAAGTTAGAAATATAAAAATGCATGTTAGTAAAAGTACAATGCTTTTACTAACATGCATTTAATTAATATCTAAGAAATTATGGTGTCTTAATACATGCTTATATCCTAAGAGTAATTCTTCACTCCCTTGTAAGCTCTCTCCAATCTAAGTCCCCGCGATCCATGCTTTTAACAAGCATTTCTGCTGTTGCAACATTAGTTGCAAGCGGAATGTTATTAGTATCACAATATCCCAAAAGAAGTGTAATATCAGGCTCATGTGACTTTGGGGAAACGGGATCTCTAAAGAATATAACCATATCAATTTCATTATATGCAACTCTAGCTGCGATTTGTTGCTCGCCAATTATTCCAGGAGCGAACTTCTTTATCTCCAACCCAGTCTGCTCCTCGATTATTGTACCAGTAGTCCCTGTAGCATATAACTCATGACCCTTAAGGATTCCTTTATAAGCTATACAAAAAGCAGTTATAAGCTCTTTCTTATTGTCGTTTGCTATAAGCGCTATATTCATTTGACAACCATCCATATCTATTATCACGTTGAATTATAACATATACTATATTATTCTATTTTACTACTTCTTGTTATATTAATAATAATTTTTATTTTATCTTAACCTGTTACAGTTTAATACTACTTCCCACTACTTTTAACATTTCTAATTGGTATATTTGCAACAAGAGCAGGAACTATACTATCTCCATCTTCGCTTTTCGTCTTGGTAAGTTGTATATCTAAGGCACCTTCATCTATATCCATATAATTCTGGATAACCTTAATAATCTCACCTTTAACCATTTCTAAAAACTGAGGAGAAACATTTGCTCTATCATGTATCAAAACAAGTTTTAAACGCTCTTTTGCAACATCTTTTGATGTTTTTGATCTGTTGAACAATTTTGCTAAATCTAAAAACATGTGTTTCCCTCCTTGTTAATTCGTCCTTAACCCTAAAAGTTTTTTTAATTTGAATACAATCCCATCATCATTTTCAAGATTTAAAAGTGGAACTTCCTCTCCAATAATTCTTCTTGTAATATTTCTATATGCCTCACCAGCAAGTGATTTGCTGTCATTAACTGCTGGCTCACCTCTGTTTGTTGATACTACAATTTTTTCATCATCAGGTACAACTCCGATAATTTCGATTGCAAGAATGTCTACAATGTCATCCATCGTCATCATATCCCCACGTTTAACCATATCAATCCTTACCCTGTTTATGAGAAGCTTAGGATTTCTTACTTCATTTGCTTCAAGGAGTCCTATTATTCTGTCTGCGTCTCTTACCGCAGATACCTCAGGTGTTGTAACAACGATCGCCTTACTTGCACCAGCAATAGCATTTTTGAAGCCCTGCTCTATTCCCGCTGGACAGTCGATAATAATATAATCAAACTCAGCCTTTAGTTCTTCACACAATTTTATCATTTGCTCAGGATTAACAGCTGACTTGTCCCTTGTTTGAGCAGCTGGTAAAAGATACAGTCCATCATAACGCTTGTCCTTTATCAATGCCTGCTTAATTCTGCAGGTTCCTTCAACAACATCAACAAGATCATATACTATTCTATTTTCCAATCCCATAACAACATCAAGATTTCTAAGTCCGATATCTGTGTCAACAAGCACTACCTTTTTCCCTTTAGTCGCCAAACCTGTTCCAAGGTTTGCGGTAGTAGTAGTCTTTCCAACCCCACCTTTTCCAGAAGTAATAACAATAACTTCACCCATCAATAAATCCCCCTGTGTATATCTTGAATCTTTCCTAGATTAAAAGCATTATCAATCTTACATTTAGCAATAGGATAAATGCAAAAGATTAATTGATCTTAATCTTGACATTAACATTTCCGATAAACATTTTTAACCCTACTAAGAATATATATTTCTTTTATGGTTTTGTCAATTAGGTTATTTGTAAAATATCCTTAGATACTTCTTAAATCTCCTTATTTATGTTGTGGCAGATATCTTTCAATATAAACCATATTATCCTTTATATATGCTATTTCAGGAATAAATGCGCTTTTCACTTCTTTTTCATCTGGAGGTCTTGTTATAATATCTGCAATCCTAAGCTGTGTCGGCTGCAGATTTAATGCAGCAACAATCGCTTCCTTGTTCCCATCAGCACCTGCATGAACAATGCCTCTTAAAGAGCCCATAACAATTACATTGCCCGCAGCTACAATTTCTGCACCAGGATTTACATCTCCTAAAACAATAATATTACCTGCAAAGCTCACCAACTGACCTGAACGTACAGTCCCCTTATAGAACTTGGACTCACCTTCATCAATTCCTTTAAAATACAATAGCTTTTTAATACCTGCTGTTTTCATAGATCTCGGTTGTGTATCTGCTGTAACTTTAGGAGGAAGCTCCAAATCTTTTGTGAAGCTTTTTATTTTTGCACCGCTATTGTTTGTCAGCAACTCAAGAAGCTTGCCTTCTTCATCTTTTGTCAAATCTTTCCCTCTGTATTTGACATCTAGAATAGCGCCTTTGAAAAATTTTCCAGCTGACGCAATCTTATTTTTCATATATTCCATGATTACTTCAAATTCTTCGTTTTCTTTAAAAATAATCAAAAGACCATTAACCGACCCTTTAAATACAACACTACTTTCTTCCATTGAAATAACCCCCACCTAAATCTATTTATATTTTATACTTACACTCTAAATACTGAATCTCAAATTTAATATAAATCATACCTTATCTAATGTGTAAACTCTACCTGCTCTGACTGCAATCTGTCGTCGGCTCTTCCCGAACCGCTAAGATTAAAGTATTCTGCCATGATATCCTTAGCAATTGGTGCAGTATTTGCCCCCCAAGCACCATGCTCAATAATTATCGCAATTGCTATCTCAGGTTTATCTGCTGGCGCAAAACACACCCACAACGCATTTGAAGAGGTATTCTTTCCTTCAAATCCCGTTTCAGCTGTTCCTGTTTTACCTGCAACACTTATTGGAAAACCTTTAAACGTTGTCATCGCTGTACCATTTTCCTCCTGAGCAACAGCCTTCATTCCCTCTGTTACAGCATTTAAGTTCTCCTGCTTTACCTGAATTTTAGAATAATCTGCTTTTTTCTCAAGCACTGTTGAACCATCAGCTTTAACTATTTTTTTAATTAAATGCGGTTGCATAAGCTTTCCACCATTTGCTATCGCTGAAACATAATTGACCAGTTGAAGAGGTGTAAACGAGTTAAATACCTGTCCAATTGAAGCCTGTGCAGTATCCGCTTTCCACCAGTCTTGAGCTTCTCCGAAATTCCTTATATATTCTTTTGACTTTTTATACTCCCTTGAAGCAATTACTCCCTTGGATTCATTAGGGATATCAATTCCTGTTTTCTGTCCAAGTCCGAATGATTTCCCCCATTTCTCAATATTATCAATTCCAGTAGATATCCCTACCTTATGGAAGTATATATTGCAGGAAGTTTCCAATGCATGCTTTAAATTTAGATTTCCATGTCCATATTTTTCTTCAAGGCACTTGAATATCCTTCCATCCACATCTAAGATTCCATTATCATATATATACTGGTTAGGCGTTATAATCCCTTCCTGCAAAGCTGCTATTGATACCAACGGTTTAAAAGTTGATCCAGGAGCATAGACACCCTGAGTCACTCTGTTATACATTGGTAAATACTTATCCTTAAAATATCCCCCTAGTTTGCTTTGAGCTTCCTTATCTTCAGAACTTGCTGTAAAAACGGCTGGATCATAGCTTGGATAACTCGCCATAGCCAAAATATCTCCGTTGTTTACATCCATAACCACAGCAGCACCAGTTGCTGCATCACCAAAATTTTTCTTTCCATCTGCTTCGCTTTTAATCTTCTCAATATTCTTTTTTATTGACTCCATTGCTACTCTTTGTAAATTCATATCCAATGTCAAATATACATTATTGCCTGGCTCTACTGGATTTTCAGGATTATCCTTTTCCATATCTTTTATTAAACGTCCTGTTATATCAACTTCCACTTTCTTCCATCCGTCTTTTCCCCTAAGGTATGACTCAGCAGATGCTTCTATCCCCACTTTACCAAGCACATCATTTTGCCTGTAGCCATCCTCCTTCAACTTTTCATATTCCTTTTCATTAATATTGTCAACATAACCTACCACATGTGCTGCAAGCTCATTATTAATATATTTTCTATAAGGCTCCATGTCTGTAAAGACACCTGGAAACTCCTGATGCCTTTCTTCGATCTCAGCAACAGTCTCTCTTGATATATCCTTAGCAATACTAAGTGAATCCAATGCAGTAAACCCTCTAATAAGCATTTCATAACGCATGCACATTATCTTATATGCATCCTCATCGGAATACTTTTCATCAATTTTAAATTTTTCACGCATATATCTATAAGATGCCTCAGGTGTAGACATTTTTGATACATCCTCTTTTTTAATTACCATTTCTTTTTTCCATTTATCAATTAGCTTTTTAGATTTCTTAATCTTTGAGCCAAATGCAAATGGCTTTATAGTAAGGTAATCCTCAAGGCTCTTATAATAATCGTCATTGTTTTTCTCAAATATGTTAACGAGCTTCAAAATCATTTCATCTCGCTCTTTGTTCTTCATTTTGGTTTTTATGATTTGAGCCGTATAACCTATTCTGTTCACAGCAACGGGCACCCCATACCTATCCATAATAGTGCCTCTTGGAGCAGATACTCGCCTTAGATTTAAAAGCTTCCTTTGTGATTCTTCGTCATATCTCTTCCCATTTATCACTTGGAGATTAACAAGCTGACCTATAATAATAGCCCCAAAAACAACAAAAGAAATCATAAGTATATTAAATCGATCTTTCATAAACTCTTTCATAATCTAATCCCCTCAAAAATTAATAATTTCGAGATACCTTTTCAGACCTGTCTTGTTTTTTATAAACCTTGATTAATATTTTGAACACAACTATAGACACAAGCATGTTATAAAGCGCTTCTGGCAGGATTTTATATTGCATGGAATACAAAAAATCCACCTGACCTTTAAAGAATACTCCCAAAAAATATACCATTCCTTCATATGCAATAGTCGCAACAAAAGTAAACATCAATGTAACCATTATATTTTCACGATAAAATCTTTTATTTAATGTCCCTAACGTCAGACCTAAATACATTCCCAAAAGAGCATATAATCCTATCACCTTTCCTGAAACAATATCCTGAATCATGCCAGTAAAAAAGCCTGTAACTGCTCCAGTGATATTACCTCCAAGCAAGGCTGAACATACTATAAACACCAGAAGAATGTTAGGTTTGATGCCATTATACTCTATATACTCCAAGACTGTAGACTGAATTAAGGTTATCGCAACAATAATCAGTGCTGAACCTAAAACCCTAGACCTCATAATCGTTTCCTATCTTCTTGTATTAAATACATTTCCTCGAATCGTATTTAATATAGCTAAATTTAATTTATTTTTATTTCTTTGTTATCAAAACATATATATCTTCAAGCCTTGTAAAATCAACCACTGGCTCAACTATTGCATATCTGTCAAGCTCATTATTTGTTTGACGAACTTCTTTAACCTTACCTACCGTAATTCCCTTAGGATATATTCCACCAGTTCCCGAGGTTTCCAATCTATCGCCAACTGTTATGTCAACTCCAGGTTCAATATTATACATTTTGCAGAGTCCCTGATCACCAAGTGCCAAATCACCTTTGATTTCCACATAGTTTCTTGTTCTAGTCAATCTGGCACTCACGGTACTGTCTATATCTATAACTGTAATTACCTTTGATGAAAACGGTCCTGCCTCCAATACACGTCCAACCAAGCCCTTACTTGCAATAACAGTACAATCCTTAACAACCCCATCATTGGTACCCTTATCTATTGTAAAAACATTGAACCAGTTACCCAAATCCTTTGCAATAATATTTGCACTAATAGTTTGATATTGCTTCAATTGATTTTTTAAATTCAATGCTTCCTTAAGCTCTTCATTCTTCTGCTTTAATGTTTTAAACTCATCATTTTCCTTCTCAAGCTCTTCAACTCTCTGTCTTAATATTTTATTTTCGTCTTTTAAAGCCTTTGAATCTTTGAAAAATGAAACTGTCGAATCAACTTTATCACCCGAAACACTTAGTGCTTTTTGAACAGGAGAAAACACTGAATTCAACAAAGTGCCAAACCATCCAAGCTTACTATTTCCACTTGCTGTGATGCCTATAACAACAAAAAGCACCAACGTCACAAAAATTATTAAGAATCCTTTTTTCTTAAAAAGGCGTAACAAATGACTTGCCCCCCTTTAACTCCATACTCTATATTAAATACATTATTAATCTAATTTAGGCGATTTCAAAAATTTCCTTGGTCAATTTTTAATGGTGAAAAGTACTAAATTCAGTATTTTTGAAATCGCCAGTTGACCAGTTATTTTTTAGGAATCACCTTAATTCATTATCTTAGCTTTTTTGGTGAAATTAATACTTTCTTAAGTGTTTCTATTTCATCGATTACTTTTCCTGCTCCAATTGCAACACAATCAAGGGGATTTTCAGCTATAGAAACAGGCATACCTGTCTCTTCTCTTATAAGCCTGTCAAGACCGCTCAAAAGTGCACCCCCGCCAGTGAGCATTATGCCTCTATCCATTATATCAGCTGCAAGCTCTGGAGGAGTTTTTTCTAAAGTATATTTTATTGAATCAACTATTGAGTTAATAGGTTCCCTCAATGCCTCAGTTATCTCTGATGATGTGATTTTCATGTTCTTAGGTAGTCCTGTAATAAGGTCACGTCCTCTTATTTCAAATGTTTCCTCTTTTGGTTTAAGGTATGCAGCACCAATTGCCTTTTTGATCTCTTCTGCTGTACGCTCACCTATCATTAAATTGTATTCTTTCTTTATATAATTTACTATTGATTCATCCAATTCATCACCAGCAATTCTTAAAGATTTGCTTGTAACAATACCTCCTAATGAAATAACAGCAACCTCGCTAGTACCACCACCAATATCAACAACCATGCTTCCACATGGCTCTTCGACAGGAAGATTTGCACCAATAGCAGCTGCCATTGGCTCCTCAATCAAATATGCTTCCTTTGCTCCAGCTTGAATTGTACTATCCTCAACCGCTCTTTTTTCAACTTCTGTTACACCTGATGGAACACATATTACAACGCGAGGCTTGCTGAAAACCCCCTTGGACATTGCTCTTTCCATAAAATACTTTAGCATGCTTTGAGTAATATCAAAATCCGCAATTACCCCATCCTTCATAGGTCTAATCGCCACTATATTACCAGGTGTTCTTCCTATCATATCTTTTGCTGCATCCCCTACAGCCAATATATCTCTAGTTTTCTGATTTATTGCAACCACTGAAGGCTCTCTAATAATAATTCCTTTTCCTTTCACATATACAAGTGTATTTGCTGTTCCTAAATCTATTCCAATATCTCTTGATAAAAATCCCATTAAATTCTCCTCCTAGTATTTCACTCAATCATCATTTGTAATTTGCTATTATCCGTAATCTGTGATTATCTGAATTCTTTGACTATCTGCAATCTGTGATAAAATTTACTCCGAACTCTTTCATAATAAAACTTAGTCTATTTAGTGGAAGTCCAACCACATTAAAATAGCAGCCCTCAATCTTCTCTACAAGTAAAGCACCAAGACCTTGGATACCATATGAGCCTGCTTTATCCATTGGCTCACCTGACTTTATATAACATTTAATTTCTATATCCGACAAAGACTTCATCTTTACCCTTGTCTTTTCAAGCTCTCTAATTACCCTGCCTGATTCGGTATCAATAACAACAATACCTGTAATCACTTCATGCCAAGTATCTTGAAGTTGTTTTAACATTTCAAAAGCTTCGTTTTCCTCTTTTGGTTTTCCCATTATTCCATTTTTAACTACAATAGTATCTGCCGCAATAATCAAATACTTACCATCTATTTTTTTTGAGATATCGGATGCTTTCCTGTACGATATCTCAATTGCATATTCTTCGGGATTAAGGTTTAAATCATTAGTCTCATCGACTTCTGACGGAACCACTTCAAAATCTACACCTATTTGTCTTAAAAGCTCAGATCTTCTTGGCGAAGCTGATGCTAGTATAATTTTTTTCATAGTTACCTCATATTTTTATTGCCATTAAACCTTATTATATCTATTTAATTTATAATTTTCAACATATATAAAAATTCCATGTAATAATATAATTATATTATTTGAATAATCTAATTAATATAAACAGTTTAATTTTCATCGATTTACAATTGCTTTATTTCTACCTATTATTTAACACACTCTCTACTTTGATTCGTAATAAATTTGTAATTATTTTTTTCTTCTCTTTTTATACAATTAGAAGTATAATATATTTAAGATTATTAATTAATGAATTATGTAATATGTTTGCAAAACTTATAATAATATTTTACGTTTATGGTTAGTAAGTAAACATATACGTCAATAATTTGTGGTGATAAATATGAAAATAGAAAAAATAAACGAAAACAAGTTTAAAGTTACTCTTTCCCAGGATGACCTGATGGAGAGAAATATCGATATAAGCTCACTAAATTATAGTTCCCCAGCTACTCAAGAATTAATCAGGGATATGATAGAGCAAGCAGAAATTGAGCATGGATTTAATTATTCAGATTCACAGCTATGCATTGAAGCTATGACTGATTCAATTGAAGGTTTTGTTGTCATGATTACCAAGCTTGAAGAAGAAGGGAATTTCGAGTCCATACAAAAATACATTAATAGAATCCGCAAAAATGATCTCAGAGTAAAAAGAAAAAACAAAAAAATCTGTTCTTCCGTTATGATTTACTCCTTTAATAATTTTGAGGATTTATGTATGCTGAGTAAAAAGCTCACTCCTATGTATTCAGGTGACAGTACGCTTTACAAGGTTGATAATTTTTACTATTTGGTTTTTACCAGGTATGGTTTTGGACAGCTTGAGACTCAATCACTTGAGTTGATACTTAGCGAGTTCGGACGAAAGATATCCAATGTATCTTTTTACGAAGGTTATCTTGATGAATATGGTACCAAGATAGTTGATTATAATGCACTAGAAACAATTAAATCCTATTTCTAGTGGCTTTAAATATCATGTCCTTCACTTGAAAAGGTTGTTTGATTCTCTCATACTTTACCATGGATTTTACCACAGAAGTCAATTTTAAAGATATCCTTCTAAGGATTATTTTTTTTGCCTACAATATTTATATTAATTTTATTATCATCTACATTTGCAAATATTACAAATGGATTTTTAAGCGTATTTATAAACTTAAGGTCTTTATCGAGTTTTATATTTTTTTCTTCAACACCTGCTTTTAATATTGCTGCACGTAATGTAGAAAACACCTTTTTATAATCATTATCGTTCAAATCAATTTTAATATTTTGATTATTTAAGCAATTATTTAGTGAAAACTCAGCAGGTCTATCAAATTCATTTTCAACACCCTTAATCCATACTTTATTTATGGCCTTAACTACAGCTCTTAGGTAGCTTCTATTTTGGTTGTTTTCTATATCAGTTGAACACGTAGAAATTATACCATCTATGCTCCTTATTTGGTCCATTTTAAACAAAGGATCTATCACGTTTATTTCGGACTCATTATCAATATCAAATACAATTTCTTTAACCATGCTTTGTTTTATTGATTTTTGAATCTTTAGTACAGCATTATTCAAATTCATCTTTAATCCAATAACCTCTGGTTCTTTTATTATCTTTCCATCAACCAGATAAATATTTGCATTTTTAGTCTCCCTATCAACCATTTTACTCATTTGGAGCAGCTTATTTCTAAGCTTTTCGCTATCACATAAAACCTCTGGTAAAACAACAATTTTTTTAGACAAAAAATAGCTATTTATCATCATGTCAAAATAGCTTCTATTATCGTTAGAAAACACATTATATACAGTCTGCTTTAGATCTATTGCTGAAGTATTTATATCTGCATACTTTATTTTGTAATCCATTTTTAAATCTTTGCTATCAAGCTTTATTACAATACTATCTTTCGCAATAATTCTCAAGTAGTCATCCTCAGTCTTTTTTGCAGCTTCTTGAAAATTCATTCCCCCAATCGGTATATCACCTATAAACACATTTGGCGGTACCTTTTCAGCGAAAAATAACTTAATTGAAGAAAAACCTGCTATTGAAGAAAAAATAGTTATTACCAATATTGAACCAGTTAGATTTAATGTGAATTTCATTCTTGAAAATTCCATAGCTATCCCTTATTATTCATTACAAGTTCTATAAGTTTTCCATTTGATTTTACTGAATCAATAGCAGCTTCACTAATCATTTCACCCGATTCAATTAATATATTGCCATTTAAATCTGTAATAGTTTTTGTCGCCTTTCTTCCTTTCAAATATTGATTTTGCCTTTGTTCAAACAGGTTTTGTGTACTGCTCTTTTGTTCATTTTTTTCAGTTACTGAATCAATAATGGGTGCAGTAGCTTCTTCTATAATTTCCTCCATTTTAGATCCGCTCAATTCAGCCAACTCAGTTTGTTGTGCAGAAATTTCAAACTCTTTGATACTAATTTCATTAAATAGTTTATTTGTCATGTTATCTAGTAAACTTTCCTCTACGTTCTCTTTAACCACAATAATGTTCTTACCAAAAGTTATTACGCTATCTCTTGGAATTATTTTAATATTCTTTTTTGTTATGTCTGCGATGTACTCAAGTCCAGTTATAAAACAATTGTTATCATTATCAAAGTAGAAATCACCAATTTCTCCAATAAGTCTGCCCTTTTTTGTTAAAACCTTTGCACCTTTTACCTCAATATTTTTCTGAAGAAGGTCAATAGCAGTTGGTATTTTCCCTATATCATAAATTACACTGTCATTTTCAATTGTAAGTGCATATTCTCCCATTCCAATTATATCCATAGTTGAAATAACCCGTGCACTTAAAACGTGAACTCCACTCTCTACAATTACATAATCAACTGACCCTTTATCCGCATTTACTAATATACACTTAACCTTACCAACTTCGATACCATCCGAAATAGTTATAATTGGCAAACCTAATACTTCCTGAGTCTTTTTCATTAAATTAAAAGCCCCCTTAAACAATTATTCATTATTGTAGATTATTAATAATTTGGAGTTTAACTTCTTCATTCATAACATTTCCATATTCATTCATATAGCTTTGAAGAATGTCAAGAGCAAGCTCAACTTTTCCGAGTTGCTTGTAAAGCACACATACATCCAAAACCATCCAAAAGGTCAGCTGATCCTCTGTATTATGTTCTAAAGCATACATATAACTAGTAATCGCACCCTCTAAATCACCACTGGATTTAAGATAGAAAGCTTTATCTATATAGCTTTCTATTTCTTCTTTATCCTCTTTCTCTTCTAAACATTCTATACCTATGGATTTCAACCCCTTAATACATTTTAATACTTCTATCAATCCCGAAATCTGGATTGCCTTAATATCAGCATTTTCAACTGAATTAGCCAGTTGTTCCTCAGGGTTAAGCTCTTCATTGGATGTAAACTCCTGCGTAGCTCCAATCTCTTGCATATAATTCAAATCTTCCATGCTCTCATTCTCGATATTTAATTGTATCATGATAACCTCTTCAACAATTATACTGTGTAGCTGACATATTAAACTTTCCTCGTCAAAAATCATTTCCTCTACCCGAGTATCAATAGTTTCTCCTAATCCAATTGTATCAATATTAAAACTAGTGTCAACTGGATTTTCTAGTTCATTTTCTAGAGACGGCTCAGTTTCTAGCGTTTCGAGAACTTGGTAATTTGCAGCATCATTACCTGCAATTTCAACCTTCAAACCATAGTCTTTAAATCCATAGATAACTTTTGCAAATGCAAATATTGTCCCCACATATAATAATACTGTGCCAAAATACGCAATTCCGTTTGAAATCTGAATTTTTAGCAGTTCATTAAGTTTTGAGCTAATACTAAGTAAAAATCCTGCTATAAACGGCAATCCAGTATTGAGTATTGCCACCATCAAGGTACAAGCTAGAATAAGAAAATTCTTATACTTATTTTGATATTTATGTATTTCAAAAAAACCTTTGAAATACAATGATGAAATTGCCGCGATAGCAACTGCAATGAAAATATATGGATACATTTATTCCTCCCCATAATGCCCTTAGGAATCTAATGTTATTTCTTGACTATCCCTTATATATAAATTAATATATATTAGTATTGTCCAAAATAATATATTGAAAGTAGGATAATAATGATTATTAACAAGTTTGATCAATTCCTTATACACAGGCAAAGCCTCATAGATCAATACTCAAAAGGCGATCTCACAAAAGACGAATTTATTGAAGCAAATTATAACTATGTAATTTCATCTGGAATATCGCCTTTCAAGATATTGGATAATGTAAAAAAAGCCATATTTAATTATCAATATTACAATGTCCTTGCGAAATATTATCAAAAACGTGCCCACGAGCTAAACCTTCACCATGGCGCCCGCGAAGATTTTTTCGAGCAAGCAGATTACTTTTATTCCAAAAAAGACAACGTAACCCAAAAGCTTCTTCGGTTATTAGACTTTCAGGGTGTTGAGGCATATTATGTCAAAGTAAAATCCCCATCCCTAAAAAGAAAGCTTTTTGAAATTGTGATAAAAGACTACGACGATCTTATTCTACATTCAAAAAATGAAGTAATTCTCAATATGCTAATAACAGAAAACGTATTTATTAATGAGGTTAGAAAATCGCTAGTTGATGACTACATTAATGAGAAGTATTGAAATCATATTGCCAGAAAATCCTGAATTTATTGACTTCAACATATTTTTACAAAAACATATTTAAAGAAGAAAAGAAGAAAGTGTGACCACCTTCTTCTTTTCTTCTTTATAATTATTTAAAAATTATCATTGCTCAAGAGGTAATATATCATCTTTTACTTCACCAGTAACCACTGGATGACTGTCTGAAATTATGGGCTTATCCATACTTGCTGGTGCTTTGCTTTTTGCCTTTTTAAATATTGATTTGGAAAGTGCTGCATTTAGTACTGTTTCCATTTCAGATGCAAATACAAACTTCATTTTCTTTCTTACATTTTCAGGTATATCATCTATATCCTTCTTGTTATCCATAGGAACTATAACTGTAGTTATCCCTGCTCTATGTGCAGCAATAACCTTTTCTTTTAGCCCGCCGATTGGGAGTACACGTCCTCTTAGTGTGATTTCTCCAGTCATAGCAACATTTTTTCTAACTGGAATTCCTGTTAGTGCAGAAATCATCGATGTTGCCAAAGTAATACCCGCAGAAGGTCCATCCTTAGGAATTGCACCTTCAGGAACATGGATATGGATATCGAATTTGTTGTAAAACTCCCCATCAATTCCAAATTGCTCTGTGCGTGATCTTATAAAGCTCATTGCAGCCCTTGCAGATTCCTTCATAACATCTCCTAAATGACCTGTAAGCTCAAGCTTACCGTTTCCATTCATCAATGTAACTTCAATCATCAAGGTATCTCCGCCTACTGGAGTCCACGCAAGACCTGTTGCTATACCTACTTCATCTTTCTCATTTGCTTTGTCATACCTGTAGCGCTTAGTTCCAAGATACTTTTCAATCTTTTCAGGTGTGATTTTTATAGTCTTGCTTCTTGTTGATAGAAGATTCTTTGCAGCTTTTCTGCAAAGATTTGCAATTTCTCTTTCGAGATTTCTTACACCTGCTTCTCTTGTATAATAGTTTATTATATCTCTAGCTGTTTTTTCGTCAATTTCAACATTTTTCAACTCAAGTCCATGCGCTTCAATCTGCTTAGGAATCAAATACTTGACAGCTATGTTAACCTTTTCTTCCTCAGTATAACTTGATATATGAATTACTTCCATTCTATCAAGCAACGGTCTTGGAATAGTATCGAGGCTGTTTGCTGTTGTTAAAAACATAACATCCGAAAGATCAAATGGTAATTCCATGTAGTGATCCCTAAATGAGAAGTTTTGCTCTGCATCAAGCACCTCAAGCATAGCTGATGCAGGGTCGCCTCTGAAATCACTGCTCATCTTGTCTATTTCATCAAGAAGTATAAGCGGATTTTTTGAAGCTGCTTGCTTAACCGAAGCTATAATCCTACCTGGCATAGCTCCAACATAAGTCCTTCTGTGTCCGCGGATCTCAGACTCATCCTTAACTCCACCAAGTGACATTCTCACATAATTTCTATTAAGAGACCTTGCAATCGACTTAGCGATTGATGTTTTTCCAACTCCAGGAGGTCCAACAAGACAAAGTATAGGCCCTCTCAGATTGTTCTTAAGTTTTCTTACTGCTAAGTACTCAAGTATTCTTTCCTTGACCTTTTCAAGACCATAGTGATCTTCAGCCAAGATTTCTTCAGCTTTTTTAAGATCTATTATTTCTTCTGTCTGCTTATTCCATGGAAGATCAAATATCCAGTCCAAATATGTCCTGATTACAGATCCCTCAGCTGAACCTGATTGCATTTTTACAAGGCGGTCCAATTCCTTTAAAACCTTCTTTTCAGCTTCTTCAGGAAGTTGAGCATTTTTTAGTTTTTCCTTGTATTCTTCAACTTCACCCGCAATGCCATCTTTGTCTCCAAGCTCATTCTGAATAGCCTTCATTTGCTCTCTCAAATAGTATTCCTTCTGAGTCTTGTCAATTTGCTTTCGAACTTTGGCATTTATATTCTTTTCAATTTCAAGAATTTCCATTTCCTTCATTAATATTTCGAGGATTCTTTCTAGCCTAGTCTTAGGATGGAACTCACTTAAAATATCCTGCTTCTGTTCAACCTTCAAAAGCATGTTTGATGCAACCATATCTGACAGCTGCCCAGGATCATCAATAGTAGATATTGAAACCAAGGTTTCTGGCGAAATTTTGTTGCTCAACTTCACATACTCTTCAAATGCTGATAACACACGTCTTTTTAACGCTTCCGTTTCAACGCTGTTCTCATCATCAGGTAAAAATATTTTTTCTGTTACCTCGGCGGCAAAAAACGGCTCTGTTTGTGCAAAACCACTTATTTCTGCCCTACTGATACCTTCAACCAATACTCTTATTGTATCTCCAGGCAACTTAAGTAATTGCTTTACCTTTGATACTGTTCCAACATTATAAATATCTTCTTCTCCAGGAGCATCATCTTTTGCTTCCTTCTGAGTAACCAAGAAAATCAGTTGATTATTAATCATTGCATCTTCTAATGCCTTAATTGATTTCACTCTACCAACATCAAAATGTAAAATCATGTATGGGAATACTGTTAGTCCCCTTAACGGCAATAGAGGTAAAACTTGTTTTTTTATAACCTTTTTCGATTCGTACATTTTATCCCCTCCGCTTATTGAATTTAAACGGTGCAACTTACATAACTAAATCCGTTTCTTCCATCCCTACCTTTACAAAACATGCAATGCTACAATTATAAACTTTAAGAGCGCTTATTTCAATTATCTTAATGTGGAATTAGAGTAAACAACTGTTTTTATTTAATGTTATATGCGTTCCTCTAATATATCGGTTATAAAATAAAATTTCATAATCATTTTTATCTCTATGTTTTTTCTTTTTTATTTCTTGCCTTTATCATTTCTAATCTTTCAAGATTTTCATCTGATAGATCCTTTGCTCCCCCAAGGCTTTCAGCAAGCATCAATACTCTCGCTATGCTTTCTGCAGCCTCAAGCTTATAAAAAGTGCTGTGTATACAATCACCAACCACTAATATGCCATGATTTGCCAGCAATACAGCATCATGCCGATGTAAATACTTGTCAACTCCTCTAAATATTTCATCAGTAGAAGGTGTGCCATATTCGGCGAGTGGTATTCTACCAAAAAACATAATCATTTCTGGATATGCTTTTGTCTCAATTGCTTTATTTGCAACAGCATAAGCCGTAGTATAAGGTGCATGTGCGTGAATTACTGCTTTTATATCTGGCCTTTTTATATAAGACATAACATGAAGTTTGTATTCTGATGATTGTTTGTAGCTGCCTTCAATTATATTCCCATCAAAGTCTATTACACTAATCATATCTTTTGTCAATACTCCTTTACATACACCACTAGGAGTAATCAAAATTAAATCATTTACTTTTATTGAAAGGTTTCCTTCATATGCATTCACTATACCTTTATCATAAGCAATTTTTGCTACTTCAACAAGCTGCTTTTTATATTCTTCCATATTTTACATCCTTTCACATCCATTTCTTTTTCTTGAAATAGAATAAAGCTGCCAAAACGCATACTACCATAAAAACTAGGACTGCTGGATATCCATATTTCCATTTTAGCTCTGGCATATGTTCAAAATTCATTCCATAAAGTCCTACAATAAATGTAAGCGGCATAAGAAGAGCTGAAAAAATTGCAAGGAATTTCATTGTCTCATTCATTTTATTACTTGTTACTGAAAGATAAATGTCCATTATTCCTGATAATATATCTCTGTATGTCTCGATTGTATCCATGATTTGAATGGAATGATCATAAACATCTCTCAAATATACCATCGTAGTATCACTTACTCCTCGGGACTCCCCTCTTTTGAATGCACCTAATACTTCTCTTAACGGCCAAATGGCCTTATGCATATATAGCATTTCTCCTCTAAGCTTCTGAATCTTTTTAAGTGTTACCTTATTTGCATTGGCAATAACTCTGTCCTCCACATTCTCAATTTTTTCGCCTAAGTTTTCCAATACTTGAAAGTATGTATCCACAATAAAGTCTAAAATAGAATATACAAGAAAATCCGTTCCCATTTTTCTTACTGTTGTTATACATTTAGCAATCCTATCTACAAGAGGAACAAAAATATTGTCTTCATTCTCCTGAAACGTAATGACAAAATCATTACCCATAACAATACTTACCTGCTCAGTTAATATCCTTTTACTATCTTGATGAACATATATCAGTTTGGCAACGATGTAAGTATATCCTTCATATTCTTCTATTTTAGGACGTTGCTGAGTATTCAGTATATCTTCCATTGTAAGAATGTGTATCCCATAGCGATCAGCTATCTTTTCCATTATGTCTATATCGTGAATCCCATCAAGATTCATCCAACGGATACGGGTTTTCTGCTCTGATTTTAATAAATAATCTAAATTATTTGATATGTTCTGGCAGAAATTTTTTTCATCATAATCAACTATAGTGACTCTTGTATCTATAGTTTTATTTGTACCTATATGCACAAGTGTTCCTGGTGGAAGTCCAGACTTTGAGGACCTCTTATTTTGTTCTGCACTCATATTTATCACCCGTTTTCGCATGTATCGCAATTTATATAATATTATCATAAACTTCTACTTTTAGAAATGCATTTTGATGATTTGCAATTTTTAAGTTTTAATACTGCAAAATTTTATTTACTATTTCTTTTTTCCATGGTACAATGTTATTAACGTTTTTAGTATTCACAAGGAGGAACACTACTTTGAAATTTACAAAAATGCAAGGTTTAGGCAATGATTATATATATGTGAATTGCTTGGAGCAAACTTTAGATAACCCTTCAGAAATATCAAAGTTTGTTAGCGACAGACATTTTGGTATAGGATCAGATGGTCTTGTGCTTATCCTTCCATCTAAGAAAGCTGATTTCACAATGAGAATGTTTAACTCAGACGGTTCTGAAGCCGAAATGTGTGGTAATGCCATCAGATGTGTTGGCAAATTTGTATATGACAACAGTTTAACAGATAAAACAACCATATCAGTTGAGACCCTTGCAGGAATTAAAATTCTTGATATGACTTTGAAGGATAACAAAGTAGTTCTTGTAACAGTAGATATGGGGGAACCTATACTTGTACCAAAGGATATACCCGTAGTCAGCGACAAGGATCGTTTTATATCAGAGCCCGTTACAATCGATTCAACAACATATAAAGTAACCTGCGTATCAATGGGCAACCCTCATGCAATCACTTATGTTGATGATGTGTCGAATTTTCCATTAGATTCTGTCGGTCCAAAAATGGAAACCCTTAATCTCTATCCTAGAAAAATCAATGCTGAGTTCGTAGAAGTTATTGATAGAAAAACATTGAAAATGCGTGTTTGGGAAAGAGGTGCTGGTGAAACACTTGCTTGCGGAACAGGCGCATGTGCTGTGCTTGTTTCTTCAGTACTCAACGGTATAAGTGAACGTGAGGCAGTAATCAAGCTATTAGGTGGAGACTTGATCATAAAATGGAATGAAGATGATAATCATATTTACATGACAGGACCTGCCCAAAAAGTATTTGATGGAGAAATTGACCTGGAAATGATTAAAAAATAAAGCAAATAAAGTTTGAGCAAAATTAAGTTAAATTGAGTAAGATAATCGAAAGGAGATACTTATGGCATTAGTAAATGAGAATTATTTAAAATTACCTGGAAGCTATTTGTTTGCTGAGATAGGAAGAAGAGTAAGCAAGTTTAAGGACGAGAATCCTGATGCAGATATAATCAGATTAGGAATAGGAGACGTTACAAGAGCTCTTCCTGATGCAGTTATCCAGAACCTTCACAAAGCCGTTGATCAAATGGCTGTTGAAAGCACATTCAGAGGATATGGTCCTGAGCAGGGCTACGATTTCCTTATAGAAAAGGTTATTGAGTATGATTTTGCACCTAGAGGTGTTAAGCTTGACACTGATGAAGTTTTTATAAGCGATGGTTCAAAATGTGACACAGGCAACATACAGGAGATTTTCGGCTTAGACAACAGAATTGCTGTTACAGATCCTGTGTATCCTGTATATGTTGACAGTAATGTAATGGCAGGCCGTGCAGGTATACTTGGTCCAGACGGTAAGTTTGACAAGATAACATACCTTCCTTGCACATCTGAAAACAAGTTTATACCTGAGCTTCCAAAAGAAAAAATAGACATGATATATCTGTGCTTCCCAAATAACCCAACAGGTATGACATTACCAAAAAGCGAGCTTAAAAAATGGGTTGAGTATGCAAAAGCCAACAAATCCATTATCCTTTATGATGCTGCATATGAAGCTTACATCCAAGAAGACGATATCGCCCACAGCATTTATGAAATCGAAGGAGCAAAGGAAGTTGCAATCGAATTCAGAAGCTTTTCCAAAAATGCAGGCTTTACTGGAACAAGATGTGCATACACTGTTGTTCCAAAAGAATTACTAGCATACACAGCATCAGGAGAGCCAGTACAATTGAATAAGCTCTGGAACAGAAGACAGACTACCAAATTCAATGGTACACCATACATTATCCAAAGAGGTGCTGCTTCAGTTTATACACCTGAAGGTCAAAAACAAACTAAAGCTTTGATTGACTACTATATGTCAAATGCAAAAGTTATAAGAGAAGGTATTTCATCACTCGGTCTCCAAGTTTTCGGTGGTATAAACGCTCCTTATATTTGGTTAAAGACTCCAAACAATATGGATTCATGGGCATTTTTTGACAAACTTCTAAACGAAGCAAAAATCGTCGGTACGCCAGGTGTTGGCTTTGGTCCAAGCGGTCAAGGTTACTTCAGATTAACAGCCTTTGGTAGCAAAGAAAACACTGAAAGAGCTATTGAGCGCTTTAAAACACGATTGAAGATTTAATTATTTGGATATACAAAAAGACAGCTGAAGCGCATTTAGAAGCGGCGTTTCAAGCTGTCTTTTTGTTAATTTCATTACAATCTATATACGTCTAGTAAAGTCTACTCTGTTAATTTAAATTCATTGATCATCCTCGAAAACTCCATTGACATATCTTTAAGCCTGGTAGCAGATTGTGAAAAGTTTTCTTTGATCTCCACCTGACCTTCTATTGTTTGCAATGCTTGGTTTGAGTTATCATTAAGCTCATTTGCTATTTTAACTACCGAATCGCTTGTTTGGCTTATTTTTTCTATACTATCTTTTGCAACATCCAAACTCCTATTAATTATTGCAATCTGTTCACTTACTGTTTGATTTGACAAAACTATCTCTTTAAATGCCTTAGATTCTTCAATGATTACACTTGAAGTTGATGTAATTTCAGACACACTGTTTTCAATACCTATTCTCATGTCATCAATAAGACTTTTTGTATGTTGTATAATTAATTTTACTTCTGTTGAGGACTTATTTGATTGTTCAGCTAGGTTTCTGACTTCATCAGCAACTACAGCAAACCCCTTTCCTGCTTCACCAGCTCTTGCTGCTTCTATAGCAGCATTTAAAGAAAGTAGATTTGTCTGATCTGAAATATTTGTAATAACCTTTGTGAATTTATCAATTCTTGTAGAATACTCATAAAGCTCATCAGCCTTTTTCATCAAGTCTATTATTATATTTTGGACTGCTTCAGTTTGCTTAATAACTTTTTTAAGTTTCTCTTCTCCATCTAATGCTTTTTCAAAAGCAATCTCAGCACTTCTTACGACAGACTCAGTCTCGGTATAAATACTTTTTATGGAATCATTTATTTCATTTATAGATAATAGATTGTTTTTAATAAGCTCTGACTCATTGTCAGCAGATTCAGTAACTGTCTCAAACACTTTTACCAGCGTCTGCCCCGCATTATAGTCTTCCTGAATCATAGTATCAAGATTCTCAAGGGTCGAATGAATATGGTTCCCATTTTCAGCCACCATTTTTACCATTTTATATAAGTTCTGTTGCATAATGTTTATCGAGCGTGATAATGTCCCAATTTCATCTTTGCTTTCACTCTCAATATAGCTTGCAGATATTTCTCCATCAGCTATTTTCTCACTTACTTTAACAAGTTTATTTAAAGATTTAATAATATCTCTCACAATTAGTAAAGTTATAATAACACAAAAAACAACAATTATAAAAAAGATTGCATACGATATTATGTCTGACATTCTTTTGCTTTCATCCATCTTTTTCATTATAGATTTACTGTAAGCCAACTCTGCTCTGGATAATTCAGATGAGTTTTCTTGGATAAAATCAACTATTTTGGACACTTTATTGTATTCATCAGTAGATGTTGCATCGTATGATTGGGCCATTTTCACCAAATTATCAGCCATAGAAATAAATTTATGCAATTGAGTAAAAAGTATTTCCCTAGCAGTTGTTACCTTTTTATCGTTACTTTTTACAAGGGAAGCTTCCAATTTAGCCATTTCCTTTTTATATTCATTATATTGATTGAGCTTGTCTTTATTCTTTGAGTCCATAACGATGAACCTTAAAACAGGCTTTATGTCGATAGATTGTACCAATATACTATTTTCAATAACAAGTGTATTCATCAATTGTTTATGTTGAGTGATGTTTCTTTGATTTAATAAATTGCTAACTAAGTTTATTACTATCAAAGGTACAATAAGAAAAATCATAATAATTCCAATCTTATACTTGATACTTTTTAAACAGAATAGCTTTCCTACACAACCAAATAAGAATTTCTTGACTTTCTTAAATCGTTTTATCATATCTACATCCTCCCTAGTAAAAGATTATTGCAATTATAAAAAACCTTCCATTAAAACTGATTATAAATTTTCAATTATCTTTAATGAGATTTTAAATGGAAATTACACAAAAAAATTGTTATTTAATAAGAATTTTCATATTTTAAAATCGGATAATTTAGGAAATAACTTTAGCATTTTTAATTTTATGTTAACATCAATCCCCTGGGTAATTTTTCTTTTATTTCCATAACAAATGTACCAAATAATTCTAAAGTACTTTTATACTATGTTCGATAATATTATCAAAATAATCAGGAGGTAAATTTATGAAAAAATTGTTCAAAGCTTTTTCCGTGGTAATTTGTTTGGCATTATTCGTTTCACTGTTTGTTGGTTGTGGTAGTAGTGATACAAGCACTAGTGATTCTACAAGTTCAAGTCCTAGCAGTTCTGTTGACAATGCAGGTGGAGATCTGAAAATTGGTCTATCATTACCTACTCAAAGAGAAGAAAGATGGGTTCGTGACCAGGCAAAAATGGAAGAGGAAGCAGCAAAAGCTGGTATTGATCTAAAGATTCAGGTTTCTGACAATGATGCAGTTAAACAGGATTCCCAGTGTGAAAACCTTATATCACAAGGAATAAAAGTTTTGATCCTTGCACCTCAGGATGCCAAAAGTGCTGCAACTATAGTTGACAAGGCACATAAAGCTGGTATAAAGGTAATCTCATACGACAGACTTGTTATGGGAACAGATGTTGATGTTTATCTTTCTTTTGACAATGTTAAGGTTGGTGAACTACAGGGTGAATATATTACCAAATTGGTTCCAAAAGGTAATTATGTAGTTCTCGCAGGAGCACCAACAGATAATAATGCAACATTGTTTAAGCAGGGTGCTATGAAGTTTATTCAACCTTTAGTTGATAAAGGTGATATTAAAATCGTTATGGATCAAGCTATAAAAGACTGGCAACCAAGTGAAGCTTTGAAACTTATGGAAAACGCTTTAACTGCTTCTAATAATGACGTTCAAGCTGTTCTTGCACCTAATGATGGCACAGCTGGAGGATGTATTCAGGCGTTGGCTGCCCAAAAACTTGATGGGAAAGTGCCTGTTACAGGTCAGGATTCAGAACTCCAGGCTGCTCAAAGAATAGTTAAGGGGACACAAACTATGACTATTTTCAAAGACACAAGAGAACTTGGTAAAGAAGCAATCAGTATTGCAGTTAAGCTAGCTAAAGGTGAAGATCCAGGAGCTACTCAAAAAGTAAACAACGAAAAAATGGATGTTCCTTCTGTTCTTCTTACTCCTATAGTTGTTGATAAAGCTAATCTTGATAAGACTCTTATTGACAGTGGTTATTTAAAGAAAGAAGAAGTATATATAAAATAATATAATACAAACTAAGGTTGAGGAATGGCCCATAGCCATTCCTCATACTGTTATAAAGGGTGGATTTCTTATGAGTGAGTTTATCTTGGAAATGATAAATATAACAAAAAATTTCCCTGGTGTTAAAGCTTTAAGCAATGTGAGTATCCGTGCAAGAAAAGGCGAAATTCATGCCCTTGTCGGTGAAAATGGCGCTGGCAAATCTACATTGATGAAAGTGCTTAGTGGTGTTTATGCTTATGGTACATATTCAGGTGATATTAAAGTTAACGGAATAACCCAAAGCTTTCACAATGTAAAAGATAGTGAAAAGAGCGGAATTTCCATCATATATCAGGAACTTGCCCTCGTTAAGCAATTGAATATTTGCGAAAATATTTACCTTGGTAATGAAATTATTGAAAAAGGCCTTATAAATTGGGATAAATCAATGGTCGAAACTAAAAGGGTTTTAAGCGAGGTTGGCCTTGACATCAATCCTGAAACTAAAATTTCCAGTCTTGGTATCGGAAAACAACAGCTTATTGAAATTGCTAAAGCTATATCAAAGAAAACAGACATTCTCATTTTGGATGAACCTACAGCAGCATTGACAGAAGCAGAATCAGATAATCTCCTAAATATATTAGACAAATTAAGAAGCAAGGGTGTAACCTGCATATATATTTCCCACAAGCTTAATGAAGTTCTAAAAATATCCGATTATATAACAGTTTTAAGGGACGGACAAACAGTGTTATCCGATAATAAAGAAAATTTCACCGAGGATAAAATAATATCTCTAATGGTTGGCAGAGAGCTTACACAAAGGTTCCCTAGAAAAGAACATACTCTAGGAGAGACAGTAATGGAAATAAAAAACTGGAAAGTTTACAACCCCGATAATCCTGAAATGCCAGTAATTGATGATGTAAGTTTTAAAGTGAGAAAAGGTGAAATATTGGGCATTGCAGGTCTTATGGGATCAGGAAGAACAGAATTATTTATGAGCATTTTTGGTTCGTATGGCACAAAAATTTCGGGTGATATCATTTTAAATGGGAAAAAGATTAAAATTTCAAGTCCACAGGAAGCTATCAATAAAGGAATCAGTTATCTATCGGAAGATAGAAAAAAATACGGTCTGGTTTTGATGATGGATATTAAAAATAATATTTCAATCTCAAGCCTAAAAAAAATAACTAGAAACTTTCTTATTAATGAAAACGAGGAAGTAAAGGTTATCAACTCATTTGTAAAAGACCTTAATATAAAAACTCCTTCGATAGAACAAAAAGTAGAAAACTTGAGTGGAGGCAACCAACAAAAGGTTGTTCTTGCAAAATGGCTTATGACCGAACCTTTAGTTCTTATTCTAGATGAGCCTACACGTGGAATAGACATCGGAGCTAAGTATGAAATATACAATATAATGAATACACTTGTTGACAAAGGCGTTTGCATTATTATGGTTTCATCTGAATTACCCGAGATTCTCGGCATGAGTGACAGAATTCTTGTTATGCATGAAGGAAGCATTAATGGAGAACTATCTTGGCAAGAAGCAACACAAGAGAAAATAATTTCTTACGCGACGGGAGGAAAATAAATGGATATAATCAAAATTAATCAACAAGGTAATGCAAATATCGAAAATTTTACATTTGAAAAATTCGTACGATCCATTAAGAATAATATCCGTCAATATACTATGATTATAGCATTGATTGTAATATGGATATCTTTCACAATACTAACAAAAGGGCTTTTCATTCAGACACGTAACTTGTCAACTTTATTTTTACAATGCTGCAGTACAGCAATTTTAGCTTCAGGCATGGTTCTTATTATGGTAGCTGGACACATAGATTTGTCTGTTGGAAGACTAGCAGGATTTTGCGGTGCAGTTTCAGCTTTTTTACAAGTTAAATTAAATATGGGCACCCTCCCTGCTATTTTACTGACACTTATTGTTGGTGTTTTAGTTGGTTTATGGCAAGGCTTTTGGGTTGCTTACAGAGGTGTCCCAGCTTTCATTGTTACACTTTCAAGCATGTTGATATTTCAAGGTAATATTTTAGGTGTGACTGGAGGCAATACTCTAGGACCTATGAAAGAATCTTTTGGATCCATTGGTAATGGTTATTTGCCTAATTTGTTTATTTCATCTAAGAATTTTAATGATTTTAGCGCAATTATTGGTATTGTTTTTATAGCTATCTATATTGCCATTGAAATAAGGAGGCGAAAATCAAGAATCAAATATGGATTTACTGTTTTATCCATGAAACTTCAGATCTTAAAGATGCTGATAATGTCAATTGTTATTGGAGCAGTGTTTTCCATAATGATTACCTATATGGGAATTCCATACTCTATAATCCTTTTGATATTTATAGTAATTGTGTTGACGATTTTGGCCTCAAACACAGCTGTGGGCAGACACATTTACGCCATCGGAGGAAACAAGGAAGCTGCTCAATTATCTGGTATAAATACCAAGAAAGTCAACCTATATATATTTGTTATTATGGGTGTACTTTCAGCGGTTGGTGGTATTGTTATGACAGGAAGGTTAAATGCAGCAACAACTTCTGCTGGACAGAATATGGAGCTTGATGCCATTTCTTCGGCCGTTATTGGAGGAACAAGCTCTATGGGAGGCGAAGGCAGAATATTTGGGGCCATAATTGGTGCTCTTGTTATGGCTAGCCTTGATAATGGAATGAGTCTGATGGACTGGGATATTATGTATCAATATATAATTAAAGGCTTGATACTTTTATTTGCTGTATGGATAGATGTTGCAATCAGAAGAAAAAAACTATAATCTCAAATTTATATTAAATTCAATTACAAATATAAAGGCTATATCTGTGATTTTAATCACTTGCATATAGTCTTTTTTTGAAGTAATTCTAGATATTCAAATAGCCTTATCAATAACTCAATTTTCACGGAATGATTTTGGTGTCATTTTGAAATGATTCTTAAATTGCCTGTGAAAATATGTAACATCACTAAACCCACAGGAAGATGATATTTCTTTTATGCTCATATTTGTTGTAGATAGGAGCATTTTTGCTATATTCAGTTTCTGATTAATTATATATTTAAAGGGCGGCTGACCTATAATCTCTTCAAATATTCTACAAAAAAATGTCCGGCTTAATCCACACATATTGGCAAGGCTATCAAGAGAAAAAGGACTATATAGATTATTATCAATATAATTTTTGCAATGCATAATTTTTTTATAATTGTTCTTTACCGACTGACTTTTAAAAACTATTGATTGATCACTCAATTCTTTGCTTATCATAGAAAATATTTTTAACAAATCAGCCTTCATAGAAATCTGATTATTAAAATTCTTCTCTGAACAAGCATTGAATATATTTAAAAAAAGGTGCATATATTCATTAAAATTAGGTGTATTAAATTTATGAGGAATATTATCAAAAAAATCAACATATGGAAGCATTTCATTTTGACCTGTCAACCAATAAGTCACTTTCGAATTGTAAATATCTTCACGTGTTGCACAATAGACAGGATCAAATATAATGGCACAAAAATAGTAGCCTGAAATACCCTGAACATCCAGACCAGGCTTTCTTAGAAAAATGTCTCCTTTAACCGCATCAAGCCATTTTCCGTCAGTAAATATTTTACCTGACCCTCCTGTAATAAGTTCAAGCTCGTAAAACCTTACTATCCTTCGGTTATATAGTATGCCTACTGGCCATGTATGGGTTTCTTTATTAATGTTGTTGCAGTTAATAATATATGGATTTATAAGGTTTTGACTTTCTTCTTTCATCCTTCTCTCCTCCAAAATTTATTATATAACAGTTTAAATAAAAATAATATAGTGCAATAAATAATAATATAAGCAATTGTTTTAAATATTTAAAACAATGTATAATTATAATATATGAAGCTTAAAAAATCAGCATTTATATGTTTTCACAGGAGGTGAATTCTCAAAAATGTAACCATTAACAATTTATGTTTTTGTTAGAAAGTAATGTAAGAAACAATAACAACGAATAATAGCGTACAATTTTTAATTTGTAGGGAGAGAAAATTTATGAAAAAAGTTTTACAGTACTTAATTACAATTATTACACTTCTTAGTCTGGCACAAACTAACATTTACTCACTTGAATCTTCATCTTTACCTTCGAAGGGTCCTTATCCTTATGGTATTAGTTCTTTGGCAACTGATCAGACCAGTACCGATACTATGTTATTAAAAGAATGGGAAGAATGGAAAAGCAAACGTATAACCTCGAGCGGAACAGGCGGTTACAGAAGAGTACAAACCTCTGGAAACCAAGAATTCACAACATGCTCAGAAGGTATGGGTTATGGTATGCTTCTCTCTGTATATTTTAATGAGAAAGCTTTATTTGATGACCTTTATTGCTATGCTAAGAAATACTTTAATAGTCATGGTCTAATGGATTGGTCTATTGATAAGAACGGTACCGTTGTTGGTAATGGACCTGCAACAGATGGTGATGAAGACATGGCAACTGCCCTTGTTTTTGCCCATAAAAGATGGGGTTCAAGCGGTACAATTAGCTACGAACAGGAAGCAAAAACTTATATTAACAACCTTTATAAATACTGTGTTGAGCCTGGAACTTATATTTTAAAACCAGGTGAATGGGGCGGTTCAAGTGCTTTGAATCCGTGCTATTTTGTTCCTGCTTGGTATAGAATTTATGCCGATTTTACTGGCAATCAAGATTGGTTAAAAGTTGTGGACAAGTGTTATGATCTAATACTGAACGACATCGGAAAATATAATAATGGAACAGGATTGGTTCCAGACTGGTGTAAGGCTGATGGAACGGCTCAGACACTTACAGTTTGGAATGGATCTGCAAAGTATGAATACAGCTATGACGCAGCACGAATGCCATGGAGAATTGCATTGGATTATTCATGGTATGGTACTCAAGAGGCTAAGGAATACTGCGACATGACAAATGCATTTTTCAAAAAAGTTGGTGCCACAAATATTGTAGATGGTTACTCATTGACAGGAGAAGCTATTGGTAAGTATCATAATCCAAGTTTTGTAGCTACAGCTGCAGCAGGCTTCCTAACTGGTTCTGATCTAGATTTCGGGCGAAGTATGTTTAATGAGGCTGTAAGTGTAAAGGATGGAGAGCCATATGATTACTATGGAAATACTTTGAGAATGCTGACATTAATTTATATGTCTGGAAATTTCCCAAACTTATATTCTGCGACCGATAAACCTTCGAATACTCCTATACCAACCGAAGTTAATCAGGTACCTGAAGATATCAACAAGGACAGAGCAGTGAACATGTTAGATGTTATGTTGATTGCTACTCACTTCAACACTAGCTCTACAGAAAGTAACTTTGACAAAAACTGCGATATAAATAATGATGGTTCTATTAACATGATTGATGTTATGAGGATTGCTTCAAAATTCAACTATACATATTAGTAGTATTATTGCCATTAAGGCAACATAATTTCTCAGAAATCTAGAAAAGCTCAGGGTTAAAAACGCCCTGAGCTTTTCATGTTCTTAAAATAATGTTTGTGATAAAGTTGAATAGCGAAATACTAGTGCATCAATTATTAACGAAAACTTTAAAATTTAAAGCCCATACAATAAATAGAAGGACGGCAGGTGGGTGGATTCAATGGATTATGAAAGTGTTTAGTACATTTAAAAAGAAAAAAATGGATTGCTCAATAGAAGAACTGATTGTTGCATTATCAGATAAACTATGGAAAGGTAAACGTGATGAAATATTAGAGTTAACGGTTATTGATGCAGTGGCTAAACAATTAGGTAAAGAACGATGGAGCATTTTTTTAGAATTTGATGAATGCTTTGAAGATATAGCTATGAAGGGTAACGAGCGATTAAACCGTAGTTTCAATAATATTTAAAAAGTTGAAGGATAAGGATATATTAGTCCATGCATTTGCGTTTGATATTGTTATAATTGCATTTATAGCATTAACCCAGATTTTCTTGGTCTAATTCGCAGCAAGCAATCCAACTAGCTCCACTTTTTCAATTATTTAGCCAAGTATTGTAAATTCTAAGTAATATATGATATAATATTTATAGTATGAAATAATAATTAATTACTGAATTTTGCTCGCAGGTTCATTAGTTAACTGGTTTGCAAAATTTCCCAACCATTGACATACTCTTCTTAAATATTTATAATTTTTTCATATCCAAAATATTAATAAGATATTTTTATTAAAAACGAATTTCCAAAAACATGGAGGAATTTTAATGGATCCTATTTCGCATGCAATAATCGGTACAGCGATATCAAAAGCAGCAGACTTTGGTATTAGCTTCCAAACTCCTGAAAATATCGGTATTGTTGTAGGTGCAGTTTTTCCAGATATCGATATAATATTTAAAAAGTGGGGTAATTATGTTTACTTAAAAAACCACAGAGCGATTACACATTCATTTATTGGGCTAATTATATCATCACTCATTATTGCTCTTGCCATTACTCTCATTTTTCCAGGATCCAGTTTTTTAAGTTTACTATTATGGACTTTTGTTGGGTGCTTATCCCATAGCCTCTCAGATATACTTAACTCGTACGGAGCAAAGTTTCTATGGCCGATCTACAAAAAAAAGCTTGCATTAAACCTTCTTGTTATTATTGACCCTTTGCTTATAGTATTGCTCTCAGGATTTATTTTTTTAAGTGGAACATCACAAATCACATTTGCAGGAGTTACTCTTCTTTACGCAATCCTAAGAATACTATGTAAATTCTATACAAAAAATGTGATTACTAGATTATACCCATCTTATAGGGTTTCGAGGGTAATTCCATCAATGCTGGGAGTCTTTAAATGGCATTTTGTAATGGAAAATGATGAATATGTTCTTGTTGGAGATAGAAATATTTTATCTGGAGAGATAAAAGTTATAGAAAAATTCGACAAATTAAACTATAATATAATTGAAAAAGCTTTAGAATCCAATGTTGGTAAATTTTTCAGTGATTTCACTCCGATTTTCCATGTTTCCATGGAAAACATCGGTAATGTTAATAGGTATACATTTACTGACCTGAGGTATTACTTTAGAGATGAATTTTATCATCATGCAGTGTTAGAAGTTGATGATACTGATTCCATTGTAAAATCGGCGTTTAAGCCATATACAATGAACCAAGAACATACCATACCTGGATTCTAAGATTAATGCTTTTATTGTTACAATCATTAGATAATACGCGAGGACACATATGTCAGATAAAACCATTTACAAACAGGATGTTAGAAATATATTAAAAAAACCAAAACTATATAGAGTTATCCTTTTAAACGATGACTTCACTACGACGGATTTTGTTATTGAAGTATTAATGATAGTATTTCACAAAGACATACATGAAGCCACAAAAATAATGTTGGACGTCCACCAAAAAGGAAAAGGTATTGTAGGTATATATCCTTATGACATAGCTCTTACCAAAATTGCACAAGTGGAAGATATGGCCGAAAAACAAGGTTTTCCTCTCACGTCTGTTATGGAAGAGGAATAAGGTGATTCAAAAAAATAACTGGTCAACTGGCGATTTCAAAAATAATGATTTAAGTACTTTTCGCCTTTAAAACAAAATCTCGGGGGCATCTAGCCCCGCTAGATTTTAGGATTTGCTTCGCAAATTCCTTTAAAAATTGGACAAGGAAATTTTTGAAATCGCCTAATCACAATCGGAGGAAAATAAATATGGATTTCGATAAAGTAACTGCCCAAATATTTTCTGCAGCTTACGAAGAAGCACGAACAAGAAAAAATGAATATTTCACACCCGAACACATCCTTTTTACCTCTCTACACTTTGATGAAGGAAGAGAGATAATTGAAAGCTGTGGTGGAAATCTTGAAAAAATAGAAGAGGAACTGAATATCTTTTTCGAAGAACATCTAATAATTACGGAAAATGCTGATCCTATTGTATCTATAGGTGTTAATACAGTTCAACAAAATGCTGCTTTCCAATTATTTAATTGCGGAAAAACTATAATTAGGATTGGAAACATATACGCATCTATATTCGATTTAAATGAATCTTTTGCTAAGTTTATCCTTCAGAAAAATGGGGTCTCAAGACTCAATATTCTAAGGTATATTTCACACGGAATTTCAGTAATGGATATGGCTGACGATTCTGACTTTGAGGAATATGAAGACGAAGATGACTATGAGAATTCGGACGAGATTGATTTTGGTTTCGAATCTGAACACGGCTTAAAGAATCAGGATTTTTTAAAAAACTTTACTGTGGATCTTGTCGAAAAAGCCCGTCTGGGAGAAATTGATCCTTTGATAGGTCGCAAGGATATTCTTGACAGAACGCTTCAGGTTCTTTCAAGAAGGCTCAAAAACAACCCCATTCATGTTGGAGATCCAGGTGTCGGTAAAACTGCAATTACTGAAGCGCTTGCAACTATGATATTAAATGGAGATGTTCCAAAAAAGCTTAAGGATAGTAAGATTTATTATCTTGATATGGGTTCATTACTAGCAGGAACAAAATATAGAGGTGATTTCGAGGAGCGAATTAAGAGAGTTCTAAAAGAGCTCGAGAAACAAGGAAACTCAATAGTCTATATCGATGAAATCCATACCGTTGTTGGTGCTGGCTCAGTATCTGGTTCAATGGATGCATCAAATATACTAAAACCATTTCTTACAACAGGTAAGATGCGTTTTATAGGTTCCACGACGTTTGATGAATATAAAAAGTATTTTGATAAGGATAGAGCATTATCGAGACGATTCCAGAAAATAGAAATCACTGAGCCCACTATCGAAGAAACCTACATGATACTATTAGGTCTTAAGGAAAAATATGAGACATACCACTCTGTTTCCTACACCGATGAAGCTTTAAAACTTGCAGCAGAACTATCTGCAAAATATATAAATGATAGACATCTTCCTGACAAGGCAATTGATTTAATCGACGAATCTGGAGCTTATGCGAGACTACATGCAGATGATGACACGGAAAAAGTAATTGTCATTGACGAGAAAGCAATTGAAAGGACATTATCACTGATAGCCAAGATTCCTGAACAAAGCATTTCAGGAAGTGAAATTGAGCAGCTTAAGGACCTTGAAAGCACTCTTAAGTCAGAGATTTATGGCCAGGATTCTGCAATAAGCTCTGTTGCAAGGGCAATAAAGATATCTAGGGCTGGATTTGCTGACAATGAAAAGCCCGTAGCTTCTTTACTTTTTGTTGGTCCAACTGGTGTTGGAAAAACCGAGATCTCCAAACAGCTTGCAAAAACTCTTGGCATTCCATTGCTACGTTTTGATATGAGTGAGTACCAAGAAAAGCATACTGTTGCAAGACTTATTGGCGCGCCTCCAGGATATGTTGGATATGAAGAAGGTGGATTGCTAACCGACTCTGTGAGAAAAAGTCCTTATTGCGTGCTTCTTCTTGATGAGATAGAAAAAGCCCATCCTGATATTTATAATGTGTTACTCCAAATTATGGACTATGCTACATTGACAGATAACACAGGAAAAAAAGCTGATTTCAGAAATGTAATAATCATCATGACCTCAAACGCAGGTGCAAAAGAGGTAGGCAAAGCCCTTATCGGTTTTGAGAACCGTGAGATTGATAAAAGCTCAATAACAAAAGCAGTTGAACGTACATTCTTACCTGAGTTTAGGAATCGTTTGGATGAGATTGTCGTGTTTAACAACATAAACGAAGGCATGGGTATCCTAATAGCTAAAAAAGCTATTCAGCATTTTACTGATAAGCTTGCAGCTAAGAATATCAAGCTTGCTGCCACTGATGAGTGCTATAAATGGTTAGCATTGAAAGGTCTATCCTCAGCATTTGGCGCAAGGGAAATAATCCGAGTCGTACAGGAAAAAATCAAGTCCCTTATGGTTGATGAAGTCCTGTTCGGTAAGCTTGCAAAAGGTGGTTCTGCTACTATAGGAATCAAGGACAATGATATTTTTATACAATTTAAATAAAATCTCGGGAGTGCCTCTAATATGACTGTTTTCAGACTTACTAATGAACCTTTTTTTCCTGATCCAAATCTAGCTGACGAAGATGGTCTTTTAGCGGTTGGAGGAGATTTGTCTCCAGAACGATTGCTTGAGGCATATTGCAATGGAATTTTTCCATGGTATTCCCAAAAACCTATTTTGTGGTGGTCCCCTGATCCAAGATTTGTTTTGTTTCCAGAAGATCTTAAGATTTCTTCATCCATGAAGAAGTTCCTTAAGAAAAATCTTTATAATGTAACTTTTGACGCTTGCTTTAAGGAAGTTATGTCAAAGTGTGGTTCTCTTAGAAAAGATGATACCTGGATAAATAAAAAAATGATACAAGGGTACACTTCACTACATACAGCTGGGATTGCACATTCTGTTGAAACCTGGTATGAAGGAAAGCTAGTTGGCGGCCTATATGGAATTTCTATTGGAAGCTGTTTTTTTGGAGAATCGATGTTCTCAATTATGGACAATGCTTCTAAAACTGCATTTATCCATCTCGTTAATAAATTCAAGTTTTCTATGATTGATTGCCAGATTTACTCAAAACACCTTGAATCATTAGGGGCAATTAATATTGATAGACATACTTTTCTAGACCTTCTTGATGAAGGATTGAAATGCAAAACTGCGCTTGGGTCATGGAATCGTTTGTAATTAATCTGCAGATACAAAAAAGAACTTTCTGGTGCCTATTAAATTTGCTCATAATATAGAACCGCCTATTTACTCTATTCAAATTCTTTACTAACTTTATTCTTATACCTTTTAGACTAGCTGCAACTGAGGTAATAAGTTTTCTTATCTTAGAGCAAACAATTCAATCTTTTTATTTTTAAAAATTATTGTTGCATTATTTAAGTTTTGCAATTTTTTACATAGGTTTTTTCGTTACGTATAAATATCCGTTTCATCTATTATATTCTCAGTGTCCTTTATTTTATATTTATCAAAAACCATTACTGGAATATTCACAACAAAGACTTGCGGATAAAACTGAATCCCATCAAGTTTTTTAGTAGAAATTATATCTGTTATTCCATGCACATCTAGCCTTAGTGCGTTAATAAAGTTTCTTAATTTGTAAACAGCTTTGATTTCATCATTCTTACTATTGAATACAACAACAACTAAATAGCTTGAATAGTTCAATCTAAGCATAGCTCTAATTTCATTATTAGTTAGATGTATAACATTACCATTTTCCATTCTTGTCGACTTTACTTCAATACATGCTCTTACATCATTATACATATTAACCTCAATGTCATAACCAAGTGATTCCTTAACTTTTGTAACAGATACTCTATCAACTTTAACAATTCTATTATCTCTACTCATTTGGTTTAATAACTGTTCCACTATATATTCTTCACCTATATTACCCATATTTATATCCTGCAAATGTTCTGACTTTAAAGAACAACCATCATTGTCACATTTTTCACCAGATATATCATTACTATTGATATCATTTATGCAATTAATGGTCTCAATTATAATATCTGCTTCATTCTCTATTTCTTTGGCTTCTATATAGGTAGCTTTATTGTATTTCACAAGATTTGTGGTCAAAGCACTGTTTATGTCAATTACACTAATATTATATGTTTTCATTGCTTACGACTCCTTTACAATTTTTGCATGTCAATATTTTTTGTCCTGAGAAGTCATACTGTACCAATACCCAATTGTCTGCAATATTCTCAACTGTACTACCACAACAAGGGCATTTTATGAAATATTTATCCCTAGTCTTTTTTATATCATCAAATGTAAATGGCTTTCCTTTTTCATAGAATCCTTCCTTATGTAAATATAACGCCACGATCTTAAAATGATATAAAATCATTCTCCATGTGATCTTTTTACCTTTGACCTTCATTAATGCTTTTTCAATCTCTTCTGTAAATTCTTGCATTTTCCCATTTAATTTGAAGCACTTCTCTTTAAAAACTGCATTTTGAGGATTAAATATTTCAAAATCGAGTTTTTTAATATCTTTGTAATATAATACTGTGAAAATGTACTCTAATTTTTCAAGCCCTTCTCTTTTAATCAGTTCCTTGACCAAGTTTAGTTCAATCTGTGTTAGTGCCCTTGATGGTATATTCTTTTTTTCTTCACCATCAAGCCTTTCGAGATCCTTTAAAAAATACCTGCCAAATTTATCTGGATATCTATTCCTCATATATTCTGCTAAAATGCTTATAGAAGAAGTGATAAAATTAATCCTATCATCACTCATCTCATACTCAAGTAGCGCAATTGCAAAGTTTTCGTAAACACTTTCAGTATAATCTTCAAAATCAATATCCCAGTTTTCCTTATATCTGAAAATTCTATCATATGCAATTAAATAATTATTGATAGAGGACTCACTTTTGTTTTCTTGTTTTAAACCGTCTAAAAATTCATCAACATATTTTTTATTAGTATCATTCATTCTGCTATTTAAGAGATGCATTGGGAACTCAGCTTTTTTCCTCATTGTATTGTCCTCCATCAGTTATAGAATTATAGATATGTTATATTTAAAAACTTAACCCTTATGACAGTAATAATTATATTATTCAATCCCTATAAAATCAAATATATTTTCCTGATAATTCCTGATTAACTGTGGGATTTCATATCTTAGTTTTTCTTCAAATTTCATCAGACAAATCATCTTTTTGTTTATTTTTTAAGCATTTATAAAAAAAGGGATCTAACCGTACTGATAAAGATAATAATTTACTTTCTTTATTTCCATAAGCTCTTTAAAATACAGATAAATTCAATTCTTCTTACTTTCTTTTATTTCCATGATATAATTCTTTAGTGGTTGATACGACCTGCTCAATCACATATTTCCAAAATAGAGTTAGGGAAAAAGACGCCTTCAACTCCAATGTTCAAGAAATTGGTAATGCTCTAGGAACCACCATCATTACTTAATGACGAACGAGTGTTTATCTGCAATAATTTTAAGTTATTAAGAGATGTTACACAAGAAATTGCATGAAACTCAATAAATATATGCTACTTTAACAACAAAGAAAAGAGCGGGTTATGGACCCGAAAAATTATAACAAAATAGAATTTTAATATGAATATCCTAAAAAAAATAAAGAGTCTTACAGGCTCTTTATTTTTGCATAGACAACACACTATGAATGCCAACAATGACTTTAAGTTATTCTTCTATTTTTAGAACAAATACCTATTCCTGTCAAACTTCTCTTTTAATCATTCGAGCAATTCATCATATGTTTCATCCACTTGTGAACCAGCTACATCAATAGCTTCTGAGTCGGCTTTATTGGCCTTCGATGTTGGTGTTGGCTGAACAGTTGCACTAGGAACCTGTAATACCGATTCTGTATTTATAAGTGAAATATTTCTTGGAAAAGGAACATCAAACTTAAAACTTCCTTTGTATGTTTCCTTTACCTCGCCATTTATCTTGAACCTAACATTTTGTATGTCTTTTATCTCTGTTAGCGAATTTACCAATGAATAAATTGTAATTCTTTCAGCTTCCTTTCCTCCTGGATGATTGTTCACAAAATCCTTAGAAAGGTTCACTGTAGCTGTTCCATCTTTTATCGATACCTTTGTTTTAAGCTTTGTATCTTTTGGTATTGTTGGAACTAGACCACTTTTTGTAGGCCCTGCTATAAGCTCTTTAACAACTATTCCAGCAAGGTTGTTAACACTCTTTTTAGCTTCACTTTCTTTAACAAACCGAACCTCTAGCATAAGCTTAGAATTGTCGGCATTTGCAAAATATAAGTGAATTGGCACTTTATCAGATAGCTTTCTTGCTTCATCTTCACCTATAGCAATACTGCTTGCAGGCTGTAACTCATCATTTTCCTGCTCACCAAGCCCGAACTTTCCAAGGACTCCACATCCTGAAAATATAGTTATAACAAATAAAAAGATCAAAACAACAGATATAGTCTTTCTCACGATCAAGCACCTCACACATTTTTAATGGTATAACATATTTTTATGCTGTCAGTGCTTAATGTAGAACAAAAACGCGTAAGCGTTTTTGTATGCTCTGTAACTCGTCGTTAGACATTAAAAACTTGTATCAATATCCGCTATTGCTGACTATTGTACAATCTAAAGAAAGTATTTGTTCTGTTGAACTTGTCCCTAGCCTATGGCATCCTGCCTCAACAAATAATTTTGCCTGTTCCAGTGTTTTAATTCCGCCTGAAGCTTTTATTTTCATTTTAGGTGATACTGAGCTTTTCATTATCATGATATCTTTAATATCTGCCCCTCCACCATTAAATCCAGTGGATGTCTTGACAAAATCTGCTCCAGCATCTTCAGAAAGCTTACAAGCAAGTGCCTTTTGATCATCGTTGAGGAGTGAAGTTTCTATTATAACTTTTAAAATCACATCTGATTTATGTGCTTTACCAACTACCATTTTAATGTCATTTTTTACATAATCAAGCTCACCTGATAATAGCTTCCCATTATTTATAACCATATCCAATTCTTCGGCACCGTTTAAAATTGCCTCTTCTGCTTCGCTTACCTTATTTGCTGTTGTTGTACCTCCACTTGGGAATCCTATTACAGTGCTTACCTTGACACTTGAATTGTCCAACAATTTTTTAGCCATACTTACGTGACAAGGCTTAACACATACTGATGCGATATTATATTTTGATGCTATTTTACATTCCCTGACCAGATCCTCATCAGTCGCTTCTGGTCTTAATACAGCGTGATCTATCTTTTCTTCGATCTTTGATAGTTCCAAATTTATTACCCCCAAATCTAAAATGCTGATTTTATTATCCTATCATTCCCCTGACATATTCAACCATGCTTTTCCCAGCAATTGCACCTTGTCCAACAGCGGTTGAAATCTGCTTAAACCCACCAGTGCAATCCCCTGCTGCAAATAATCCATCTATATTAGTCATCATCCTACTATCAGTCATAATTGCGTTTTTGTCCGTAATAACGCCCAATTTTCTCGCAAAATCAGCACTTGAGGCACTATCATATGCAACAAATACTCCATCTAAGGCTTCACTAGTTCCATCCATGAAGTTTATTTTTTCTAAAAACTCAGTGCCCTCCAAAGAAGCAATGGACCTATTATTAATTTTATATCTACCCGATTCTTCTAAAAATTTCTCTGACAGCTCTAATTGAGCTCCATTAGTAAATATTGTGATATCCTTAGTGTATGCTTCAAGCTCTACTGCCTCATGAATAGCATAATCTTTATACCCTAAAACTCCAACCTTCAGGTCATTATAGAAAAAACCATCACAGGTAGAGCAATAGCTAACCCCTCTTCCTTCAAATTCTTTTAAATTTTCTATATTGAGCTTTTTTTGCTTTAATCCAGTTGCCATCAATACTGCTTTTGATTGAAACGTATTACTTGTTGTTGTGATTTCAAAGTAATCACTTTTTTTTATTTTGATCACTTCATCTTCTATTATCTCTCCGCCTAGCCTCAGGGCTTGTTTTTCTCCTTGTGAGAGCAAAAACTGCCCACTGATTGGCTCGGCAAAACCATAGTAATTTTCTATCTTTTCTGTCTTTGCTAATGCACTGTCATTTTTCCCAATAATCAAAGTTTTTAGATTTGCTCTGATTGTATAAAGTGATGCAGATATTCCCGCAGGACCTTTTCCGATTATTATTACATCATACATAGCTTTTCTCCTCCATCCAACAATAATAATGTAGTACCCTTTTTACTCCTATGGAATACTATAAATGGGAGTGATTTTCATGATTCATAAATACAAAAACAAATTTGATTCTAGCCTATTATTCTTTATACTTATTTTTTTATTACTTTTTTATGACGATAGCTTTCTTAGAACATCTACACAAGTCAATATCAAAAATTCAGAAAAAGACAGCTCGATTCTCTTTTTCATACTGATAGTTCTACTGATTTTTTACAAATAGCAGCAGATTTTAATATTATTGTACTAATTTATAGCACAAATCATATTATTAACCATATGCATTAATTATAAATATGATTGGTGTTTTATGCAATTTATTTTTCGTATTTTGGAAAATACACCTATCAATAGAAAGGAATGATGTTATGAACAATCCATTTAATAAAAAGTTAGCAGATATTCTTGGCAAAATGGACGAAAAGGTTTTGCAAGCACGTTTAAATGCTGTAATGGAAATGCTTGAGAAAGGTAATACTGAAGAGTTGGCAAAAAAAATCAACAATGCTGATAAAGATGAATTGATTACAAAAATTGATGAACTCGATAGTTCAAAGCTCAAGGCGTTGAATTTAAACAGTGAGGAGTTAAAAAAGAAGCTCAATGAAGAGGATCTTTCAAAGCTATCTGAATTAATTGGAGAACGTGGGGATGAAATAATAGCAAAATTCAAGTCATTATTAAACAATCCTTGAATATACTTATACAAATGCTCTTTTGGAGGATTATTGTATGAGCGACGACCTCAATAAAAAAATCAAACAAATTACAGATATATTAGGCCAGGAAAACCTTCCTGATAATGTTAAGGGACTTTTATCCCTTCTATCAGGAAAAAGTAATCAGAATGAGCCTGAAACACACGGTCAAAATGATACCTCAAGCTATAGAAACGAGCCTATTACAAGCGATTATTCAATAAGAAGTGAACATCCTGTTAGAAGCGAGCAACATCACAGAAGTGAAGCAGAAGAAAATATTGAAATGCTTAGAAAGGCAAAAAAAGTCTTTGAGCGACTCAATTCAAAGGATGACCCAAGGGTAAACCTTTTATATTCTATAAAGCCTTTTTTAAATAATTCACGTCAAAAAAAGTTAGTTAACTGTGTTAAGCTTTTACAAATGTACAATGTTACCAAATACTTAGAAGATTCAGAAAAAGGGCTTTTTTAGGGGAGGAATAAAATGCTTTATCGAAAAAACTTTCAGAGAACAAGAAGAAATCCTTATAAAAATTATCAAAATGAGAATATCATTGAAATTCCCGAAATTGAGAGTTGTATTTCGGATGAATTGAAAAGCATTCCTCTTCCAAATGAAGATGTTGATATCCCTCGACATAAGCATGGCTTTAATAGCAAAAAGAATTCGTCCATAATCGATCTAATATCAAAGCACATCGGTTTAGAAGAAATAATCCTTCTCGGTACAATTTTTCTGCTTATGCAGGAATCAGGGGGAGATGATATTCTTTTGATTGTTCTTGTTTATGTATTGATAACTTGAAAGCCCTTTTTGTTTCCTCTGTAATCTGTCGTGAGAAATTATGTGCACCATAATTTCCTAGCCACTAAAAAAGAGTGACTTGCTGAAAATAAGTCACTCTAACTCTATCTTTTAATCTAACTTTGTCTCATACACTAACTTCATTATCTGCTCAAACTTTGAGTTATATTAAATACATTATTAATCTTACATTTCAGGCTCCATTTCTTCCTCCACAATACCTTCTGCATGCTTAAATACTGAAAACACATAAGTAATAAAAAAGCTAAGAAGTATCGTATTAAATCCCCAGTTTGCTAGAAATGCCAAAAATGCTTTTAAACTCGAAATAAGATCAGCATTTTCAGAATATACATTGATCTTTGCCAATAAAAAATGACCCGCAAGAAACACCACAACAAATAAAAAATACCTAGGTACCAGCTTCCAAAACACTTTATCAGCATTTTGCTTTCCTATCAAAAAAGCTTTTTTTCCATTACGTATAATTGAAGGAAACCAGAAACTCATATAAGCAGAGAAAAACATAAATAACAGGAACATTATGCCTACAGTCAATACATCCGTGAAGGCTGCTACCATAGTAAAATCTGCTTTACCTGAAAGCCATGACTTTGTGATCATAATTGCTGGAACCGCCGCAATAACAATTACAACTACAAATATAATACTGATGAATATAAATTTGACAAACATCAGTGCCAACCTTAAAAAGTACTTTTTCACACCTTCAAAATACTCACCCTTACGCTTATTCATATCTCTAACTGCATTATTTATTATATTAAAATAACCAGAAAACAAAAGTGATGAAGCAATTGATACTAGAACTACAATAATTGTGCTTATAAGAAATACCATGATCCCTACACCAAAACTGTTGATATGATTTAGTATCATTTTTATTGAATAAATAATTGCCTCCAGGAAATCTCCTTTTCCCAATCTATTAAATCCCATAACAAGGCTTGCAACTGGATTGAAAATATCTATTATGCTATAGACCAAAGCAATTATACCAAAATATAGCACAATAAATGGACGTTTCCTCATAGTCCTTAATGACCATTTAAATAACTGCATACCATAAACCTTCCTTTGTGAAAACTCAATGAACTCGCTAATTATAACACATCAAAAATCAAGTGTAAACAAGGTTTCAATCATGCCTTAAATAAAACATATCCTAATACACATCCTTCATTGTTAGCGATATTCTCTTTCTCTCTACATCAACGGAAAGAACTTTTACCTTGACAATATCACCTACGGCTACAACCTCCATAGGGTTTTTTACAAATTTATTGCTCAATTCAGAAACATGTACCAATCCGTCCTGATGTACTCCGATATCAACAAAAGCACCAAAATCCGCTACATTCCTGACTGTTCCAGTTAATGTCATCCCAGCTTTAAGATCTTTAATGTCCAGTACATCTGTAAGAAGTATCGGCTTTGGCAGCTCATCTCTCGGATCTCGACCTGGTTTTAGAAGCTCTTCTATTATATCTCGCAGTGTTGGTAACCCTACTCCTATTTCTTCCGCAATACTGCCCATCCCTCTTTTGTTAACTGCTTCCTTAAGACCCTTAAGATTGTTGTTTTTGACGTCTTCTAGTGTAAAGCCTGTGAGCTTCAACAAACTTTTTGCTCCATCATATGACTCGGGATGTACTGCTGTATTGTCAAGAATATTATCTCCATCAGGTATCCTCAAGAATCCAGCACATTGCTCATAAGCCTTGTCTCCAAGCTTCTTTACCTTTTTAATTTCCTGACGTTTCTTAAACTTTCCATTCTGATCTCTGTACTCAACTATGTTCTTCGCAACCGTTGAATTTACTCCAGACACGTATGATAAAAGAGATGGTGATGCCGTATTCAAATCCACACCTACACTGTTAACTGCATCCTCAACAACTCCCCCTAATGACTCACCAAGCTTTTTCTGGTTCATATCATGCTGGTACTGCCCTACCCCTATTGACTTTGGATCAATTTTAACAAGCTCAGCCAAAGGATCCTGCAGCCTTCTCGCGATAGATACAGCACTTCTTAGTGCCACATCAAAGTCTGGAAACTCTTCCGCTCCAAGCTTTGAAGCTGAATAAACAGAAGCACCAGCTTCACTGACAACCATATAAAAAACTTTCCTATCAACTTCCTTAAGAAGCTCTGATACAAATATTTCCGATTCCTTAGATGCAGTTCCATTTCCAATTGAAATAATATCAACCTTATGATTATTTATAAGGTGTTTCATTACTTCTTTTGCTTGCTCAACCTTGCTCAGCGGGGGTGTAGGATAAATAACCGTTGTTTGGAGCACTTTGCCAATATCATCAACAACAGCTATCTTGCAACCAGTCCTGTAAGCAGGATCAAGACCAAGAACGACCCTGCCTTTAACAGGAGGCTGCAGCAAAAGATTTTTGAGATTGGCAGCAAATACCTTCATTGCCTGCTCTTCCGAAATCGCAGTAAGCTCATTACGCACTTCACGTTCAATTGATGGAAATATTAAACGTGAGTAAGAATCCTCAGCGGCCTGCTCAGCATAGATCGAAGTTGGAGCTTTAGGTTTCTTTACTACATTTGACTTTAGATAATTTATAACATTCTCTTCTGGAACAGATATCTTAACCTGAAGAAACTCATCCTTTTCCCCTCTATTTATTGCTAATACCCTATGCTTTGCAATTTTAGCGACAGGTTCTTTAAAGTCATAATACATCTTATACACTGAGTCTTCTTCTTTTTTTGCCTGGGAAATAATCGTACCAGACTCAAAAAATATATCCCTTATGGCTTTTCTGAATTTTGCATTGTCGGAAATATCCTCTGCAATTATATCCATCGCGCCATTTAATGCATCTTCTACTGTATTGACTTCCTTTTCAGGATTTATAAATGGTTTTACAATTTCTTCAATGCTCGCACTTAATTGCTGTTGATCAAACAATATCTTTGCAAGAGGCTCAAGACCTTTTTCCTTTGCTACTGTAGCCCTCGTCCTTCTCTTTGGTCTAAATGGTCTGTATATGTCCTCAATCTCCTGTAGTGACGTAGCTTTGACTATCGATTTAAGGAGCTCATCAGTCATCTTGCCCTGCTCCTCTATGAGTCTTCTAACCTCGTCCCTTCTGGACTCGAGATTTCTCAAATACACGAGCCTCTCATGAAGCTCTCTAAGAACTTGGTCATTTAGTTCCCCTGTCATTTCTTTTCTGTATCTCGCTATAAATGGTATTGTATTTCCATCATCAATAAGCTTAACGGTATTCTGAACCTGATTGAGTCTTAATGCGAATTCTTTGGTTAATTGCCCAATAATATCAGCCATATTTTCCTCCTTGCGTCTCTGCTTTTTTAAAGTAAATTATAATAAATTGTTTAAAAATAATCTAATAAATGTTATTATTTTTAATATAATAACATTTATTAGATTATTTTTAAATGGTGAAGTTTTATTTTATCCTATATTAAATACATTGTTAATCTTACATTTAGCAGTTGATAAATGTAAGAGATTAATCGTATTTAATAGAAATAATAAATTGAAGGAGTTGTATAATATTGGCTATACTCGTAACAGGCGGTGCTGGCTATATAGGTAGCCACACAGTGGCTCAACTGCTTGAGAAAAATGAAGAAATAATAATATTGGATAATCTAGAGAGAGGACATAGTGAAGCAATTTTAGGTGGAAAACTTGTTGTTGGAGATTTGAGAGACAGAGAATTCTTGAAAAAGTTTTTTTCTGAAAATGATATTGAAGCAGTAATTCATTTCGCCGCATACATTGAGGTTGGCGAAAGCACTGTTGATCCTTTAAAGTTCTACAATAACAATGTAGTATCGACTTTAAACCTCCTTACAGCAATGAAAGAATCAGGCGTCAATAAAATAGTATTCTCTTCAACTGCTGCAACTTATGGTGAGCCTAAAAATATACCTATATTAGAAACAGACCCTAATCTTCCAACGAATCCTTACGGAGAAACCAAACTAACAGTTGAAAAAGCGCTTAAATGGGCTGACAGCTGTCTTGGAATAAAGCATGTTATTCTTAGGTATTTTAATGCATGCGGTGCACATATTAGCGGTAAAATAGGTGAAGATCATAGCCCTGAAACCCATCTTATTCCTCTGATCCTGCAAGTAGCTCTTGGAAAAAGAGAGGATATAAAAATATTCGGTGATGATTATACTACCCCTGATGGTACATGTATAAGGGACTACATACATGTTTCAGATCTTGCAGATGCTCATGTTTTAGCACTTGAAAAGCTTAGACGTGATAATACGAGCAGTATTTACAATCTTGGAAACGGAAAAGGTTTTTCTGTAAAAGAAGTAATCGATATTGCCAGAAAAGTAACTGGAGAGCCAATTAAGAGCGTTATGGCTCCAAGAAGAACTGGAGATCCTGCAGTTTTGGTTGCATCCTCTAAAAAGATAATTGACGAATTAAACTGGTCTCCAAAATATGCAGATCTTGAAAAAATTATTGAAACAGCTTGGGCTTGGCATAAAACTCATCCAAACGGCTATAATGTATAATACTGTGTCAGCTGCAACTAGTCGTTAGAAATTATGGTAACCATAATTTCCTAGACATTAAAAAATAGAAAGAATTCCGAAATTCTGAGTGAGGAGTGACTAATTTGAGATTAGACGGTAGACAGGATGGACAGCTTCGTCCAGTCAAAATAACACGTAATTATATAAAAAATGCAGAAGGCTCTGTTCTGATTGAGGTTGGTGATACAAAGGTTATTTGTACAGCATCAATTGATGACAAGGTGCCTCCTTTTAAAAAGAATACAGGTGAAGGCTGGCTTACAGCAGAGTATTCAATGCTTCCTAGGGCAACCAATGTCAGGAATCCTCGCGACATAAGCAAGCTCAAGCTAAATGGTCGTACTCAGGAAATACAAAGATTAATTGGTCGCTCGCTAAGATCAGTTATGAACTTCCATGTTCTTGGTGAAAGAGTAATCACACTTGATTGTGATGTTATTCAGGCTGATGGGGGCACAAGAACCGCATCGATAACAGGAGCATTTGTTGCTTTGACGCAAGCATGCAAATATTTGTTTGATAACGGATTGATTACCAAATGTCCTATTTCAGACTATGTTGCTGCTACAAGCGTAGGTCTTGTATATGGTCATGAAATGCTTGACCTCTGCTACGAAGAGGATTCAAGGGCAACTGTTGATATGAATGTTATAATGACTGGATCAGGCAAGTTTATTGAGGTTCAGGCAACAGGTGAACAGGCTCCCTTCAGCAGGAATGAGCTTGATAAGCTCCTAAAGCTGTCAGAGTCAGGCATTGTAAAGCTTGTTGAGTTACAAAAGGAAGCACTAGGTCCATTAAGCAGTTTTATTGGAGGGGCATCAAAAAAATGAAAAAATTCATAGTGGCAACTAAAAACAAAGGAAAACTTAATGAAATATCTGAGATCCTTGCAGATTTTCCTTATGATGTTGTGTCTATGGAACAAGTCGGTATAGATGATGATATTGAAGAAACTGGTAAGACATTTGAGGAAAATGCATTAATAAAAGCACTTGAAATCAATAAACTTACAGGACAAATTGTAATTGCAGATGATTCTGGACTTGAGGTTGACTTCCTTGATGGTGCTCCTGGAATTTACTCTGCAAGGTTTGCAGGTGAAGGTGCAACAGACCAAGATAAAAACAATAAATTGTTAAGCCTTCTTAAAGATGTTCCTTTTGAAAAAAGAACTGCAAGATTTGTATGCGTAATAGCTGTTGTTTTCGCTGATGGGTCAAATTTCACTGTCAGAGGTACTTGTGAAGGCCATATAGCCTTTGCACCCGAAGGAACAAACGGCTTTGGATATGACCCGATTTTTTACGTTCCTGAGTACAGTATGACTACTGCTAAAATGACTTCAGAAATGAAACATCAGATAAGCCATCGTGGAAAAGCATTAAGACAAATGGTTGGAAAGCTGAGGGGAATGAGACTCAGATAAGTTGTTGTGTAGAATTCAGTTGGTATTTAGGATTCAGGATTCAGAATACCTACTGAATTCTAAATTCTTATAAGCTTGTCTATTTCTTTCCTAAAATATAAGCCTATCTTGGCTACCTCACCCATGACTGTACTTACTCCAGTTTCAGTTTGAAACCAATTGTCCTTGCTTATTCGGTCCTTATCTAGAACAGTGCATACTTTAAAATTGATGTACTTTGGAAATCTTGCCATGTATGTTAGTAGCGCCCGCCTTGAATGATATTCTTTACATACAATCATGCAGCTTTTTATATCGATTGAATTACTTTCCATAATTTTCCATGATAATGTAGCGTTTTCGAATGTGTTTTTGGCTTTATCTTCAATAATAATATCTTCAGCCCTAACACCTCTTTCCAATGCGATTTGAGATAAAAACTGGCACTCAGAATCATATTCAGGTAATAGGCTATTGTATCCCCCTGAAGGCAAAATAATCGGTGCAACACCCAAATGGTAAAGCTCAGCTGCTTTATCCATCATTGCTCCACAATCACTTCCAGGAATAAGAATTATGTCTGATTTGACAACTTCAGAATTAACAAACACGAATTCGGTTATTGCATCAAGAGGAAATATATTATTTTTTCTCTGCATATACTTTTCCTAAAAACTTCAATATATTTTTCATATACTCATCTGGGTTCTTCTCATAACTACCTACATGTCCAGCATCCTCTACCTTCCAGAAGGTAATATTTTTAGAATTAACCTCTTTATATGCATTATATATTTCTTCGCTATTTTTTATATTGATAGCAGTGTCTTTTTTACCGTGTATAAGCATAACAGGTCTTGATGCAACCTTTTTGATATCCCTCTTAGGCGATACCTTAGATAAATCGACTTTCAATACCGATTTCATAGTAAACAAAATGATATTGTTAAACGGAAACTCAGGTAAATCACTCCAAAAAGTTAAATTATCATCAAGATATTTCTCTAGATCCGAAAAAGGTGAATCTGCTATCACTGCATCAACATCTGAACTTGCTGCCGCTGTTGTAATAGCTGTAGAAGCCCCCATTGAGAAACCCATTAGAGTTATATGTTTATTACCAATCTCCTTGACATAATCTATTGCACCAAGTAAATCATCTTTCTCTTTGACACCTACTGTACATATATCTCCTTCAGAAATACCTGCAGCCCTGAAGTCAAACATCAGTACGTTAAAACCATTTTCCTGAAACTTCTTAACCATATCCAGTGTTTTCTCTTTAAATTGAAGTCTGTTATTTGTATACCCATGCGATAAAACAATGACCTTGTCACTATCAATCGCCTTAAAATACCATCCTTTTAGCTTGATCTTTTCTTGAATATCCTCGAATTCAACATCCTTATACTCAATGACTATATTAGATGAAAACTTTGGTATAGGTTCTTTCTTAGGATGAACTAACCCCCAGCCTATATAGCCAGAAATCCCAAATACAGCAACAACCCCAAGAAACAACACTATTAATATGCCTAAAATTACATTTCTTTTTATATTCCGTTGTTTTCTATTTGCAAGAGTAACACCACTTATATGCATTTTTATCTCCTTTTTACATTTAAATCAATTACAAAATTCAAACAAGTCTTTTATTATTTCACAAGTCATATTATAATTTTATTTATATACAAAGTAAAGCGTATTTTGCCCAATTTTCAGGAGAATCAAAATGGAGAATTCATTAACAAATTGTGTATCATGCCCACGAGATTGCAAGGTTAACAGGGAATTACAAGTAGGATATTGTGGAACAAAATCAAATATAAAAGTTGCAAAAGCCTTTTTACACAAATGGGAAGAACCTTGTATTAGTGGAACCAATGGTTCTGGAACAGTATTTTTTACAGGATGTAATTTAAAATGTGTATTCTGCCAAAATTATAAGATCAGTCAGGAATACTTTGGCAAAGAAATTAGTATTGATGACCTTTCCCAGATCATTCTAAGGCTACAGAAGGATGGAGCCCACAATATTAACTTTGTGAGTCCTTCTCATTATGTTATAAATATAAAAAAATGCCTTGAAGGCCTTGGAGACGCTCTTCATATTCCTATAATATATAACACTAATGGATATGATAGCGTTGAAAGCCTGCGCATTCTGGACAATTACGTTGATGTCTATCTTCCTGATATAAAATACTATAAAAACGATACTGCAATAAAATATTCCAAAGCACCCCATTATTTTGATGTTGCTACAAAAGCTGTTATTGAAATGTACCGACAGACTGGAAAATTAGTTTTAGATGAAAATGGTTTGATAAAAAGTGGCTTAATTATTAGACATTTAATTATTCCTGGACTTACAAATGAATCCATCAAAATACTTGACTGGATAAAAAACAATCTCCCTACCGATGATATAATTATAAGCCTAATGTGCCAATACACTCCATTTTATAATGCAAATAAATATACTGAGATAAATAGAGAAATCATTAGAAAAGAGTATGATAAAGTATTAAACTTCTTTATCAAATCAGGCTTTAAAAACGGTTATATGCAGGAAAAAGAATCAGCTGATACCAAGTTTATTCCAGATTTCAATCTTGAAGGCGTGTAATTTTTCCATATTTATGCACATCTTTTCACATTGACAAAAAGCTTATTGTGCAATTATAATTATATTATCGCAATAATAGTTCCTTCCTAAATGCAAGTAAATATTTTCACTAAGGAGTGATATATATTGAAAGACATGTTAATTGACGAGTTTCAATATACCGTTTTAGATCTTCTTGTAAGAAACAAAAGCATTATCGATCAGATTACCAAATTCCAAGATTCAAACGCACGAATAAACCGTGATATTGTTAAAGCAGTTACGCAATGCGGATGCGTTAAAATTCATGCAAAAAAACAGAACTACTCTACTGATGATGATGTTGAAGAAATAAAAAAGTCAATGAAAACCCATATGGATGGAAAGCTCTGTGATAGTTGCAGAGACCTTATAGAAAAAGCTATGGGGCGTAATCTCTTTTATCTTACATCAATATGCAACACACTTGATATAAACCTTTATGATATCATGATTAAAGAACTTGACAGATTAAAGATGCTTGGAAAATATAATCTTCGATAGTTATGTTAACTATATTTAATACATCATGGTTGTGGTTATACCTAAATCAAACCTTTCTTTTATTGTGTCATGGTTTTAAGTGCTTTAACCGTGTTTTTGTCCACAAATAATTTATATTTTACAACTAAATTGGTAAAACTATTAAAGAGATTTCAAAAATTTCCTTAGTTAGTTTTTGAAATCTCCTTATCAAACTATTTTTTAGATATGTAGAAATATAATATTTCTATCATTTTTTAGCTAATAGTTATTTTTTGTGTTATAATAATTTTGTTTGAAAAGCATTTAGCATTGCTTTTTGTAGACAATATAATTTGCAATAGGTATATTCAAGGAGGTTATCATGAGTTCAAAAACAAGCACTACAAATACAAACCGTCCAAAAAAACGGCCGAATCGTTTATTTGTTTTTATTTTTTCCGTTTTCAAAATACTGTTTGTGACATCTTTAACTATATGCATTGCTGCTGGTGGGCTTTTGGGTGGCTTAATCTTAGGTTTTATTAAAACCTCACCGACAATTAAACCTGAAGATCTTGAGCTAAAGAATATTACATCATTCATATATGATTCAAAAAACAACCAAATTGCATCTTTAAAAGGTTCACAAAATAGGGTTCTTGTTGAACACAACGTTATACCAGATGATTTAAGAGATGCATTTATTGCTATTGAAGACAAACGTTTCTACGATCACAATGGAATAGATATCATTCGTATCGGAAGTGCTGTAGTTAATTTTCTTAAGCCAGGCGGCAATATGCATGGTGGAAGCACTATCACCCAGCAGCTTGTCAGGAATATTACTGAGGATAGAAGAATAAGCCTTAAAAGAAAAGTACAAGAACAATATATGGCTACACAGCTTGAAAAGCACCTTTCAAAGGAAAAAATACTTGACCTATACATGAATTTAATATTTATGGGTGGAAATTATTATGGTGTTCAGGCTTCATCTAAGGCATATTTTGGTAAAGATGTCAAAGACCTTACATTAGCTCAATGTGCCAGCCTTGCAGGCATAACTAATTACCCGGGATTATATGCACCTGTGTCGGAAAAAACCAAGAAGAAAAACCAAGAGCGTCAAAAGCTAATTCTAGCTGAAATGAAAGCAATGGGTAAAATTTCTGAAGAAGAATACAAAGCTGCTTTAAAAGAAGACTTAAAATTTGTAGCTGGAACTAAAACAGTAGCAAAAGCTCCATCTAGCCAGAGCTATTTTGTTGATCAGGTTATTTTGGATGTAAAAAAAGATCTTATGGCTCAAGGAATGTCTTCCCAGCTCGCAGACATGACAATTTATGGTAACGGAATTAAAATTTATACTACGCTAGATCCTGAAATTCAAAAATCAATGGATGATGTTTACATGGATGAAAAGTATTTCCCAATTGTAAATAGTGGTCTTCAGCATCCTGAGTCTTCAATGGTTATTATTGATCCATATACAGGTCATGTAAAAGCATTAAGAGGCGGTTATGGTGAAAAAAATGGGGACCTTATATTAAATAGAGCTACTCAGATAAAAAGACAGCCTGGTTCTACTTTTAAACCAATTGCAGTTTATGCACCAGCAATCGATACAAAGTTGTTTACAGCTGCAACAGTTGTCGATGATGCACCTGTTTACCTGAACCCTCAGAGCAAAAAGCCGTATCCTCAAAACTATAGTCAATCTTATTCTGGTCTCACAACAATACACAAAGCCATAATTAACTCTTTAAATGTTGTTTCTGCACAGACATGGATGAAGCTAGGACCAACCCAGTCTTTAAAGTACTTAAAAAGATCTGGTATTCCTTTAGATATAAAAGAAGACGGTAATGTATCAATAGCTATGGGAGGCTTGCATGATGGAGTAAGCCCTCTTCAAATGGCAGCAGCTTATGCACCGTTTGTAAATGATGGTATTTATAATAAACCCATAACCTATACAAAGGTATTAGATAAAGAAGGCAACGTCCTTCTTGAAAATAAAAACAAATCAGTTGTAGTATATGATAACGAAGGAACTTCATTTATAATGACAAAAATGATGCAGGATGTTTGTAAATCAGGTACTGCATATCCTTATGGTCTCATAAACAACGGTAAGATGCCTTCTGCTGGTAAAACTGGTACCACTAGCCACAATAGGGACAAATGGTTTGTAGGTTATACACCTTATTATGTAGGCGCTACTTGGTATGGATATGATAAAAACTACAAACTAATAAGTTCTGAGTATTCTCAGGCACTTAAGATTTGGCAAGCAGTAATGCAAAAAGTTCATGCCAATCTTCCTGTAAAGGATTTCAACAAATCCTCTAGTGTAGTATCCAGAACAATATGTGCTTATTCTGGAAAAACACCGTCCGATCTATGCGCAAGAGATCAACGAAAAAATGCTATTAGGCAGGAATATTTCCTTCCAGGCACAGAACCAAAAGGTGCATGCGATATTCATGTTCTTCAAAAAGTTTGTAAGGACAGCAAGGACGTATTAGGTCGTAATCTTATGTTTGGTCCGAATTGTCCTTCCGAATCAATGCTAGAGATGGTATTTACCAAGAGGAAGACTCCTCCTTCAGCTCTCGCATCACTTGGAGACAGACTATATGAATGTCCGAATGCATTTTGCACCAAACACACTACCCCTACTAATACTAATACTGATACATCGGTCAATGATGAGCAAAATCAAACTACCGATGAACAAAATCAAACAACTGATGAAAACATCCTAGACGATCAGCAAGAAACTCAGGAGACTACTGATCAAAATGTGGAGATACAATAATTAGCACCATAATTTCCTATACAGTAAGAAAGTCCCGCAACATCGAGATGTTGTGGGACTTTCTGTTTTTAATTTGTTTTTAACTTAACGCTTGCCTACAAACAAAGTGCCTATCTGCTCTCCCCTAAGAACAGATAATATCAGCTCAGGTTCTTTTCCATTTATTATTACCATATCAATACCCGAATTCATTGTTACTCTAGCGGCTTGAACCTTCGTCGCCATTCCTCCTGTTCCTCTACTTGAGCCTGCACCACCCGCGCTCATTTCAACTTCTTCTGTTATTTCTTCTATAACAGGAACTAGCTTTGAATTAATATCTTTTCTTGGATCAGAATCATAAAAACCATCAATATCTGATAGAATAATCAGTAAATCTGCATTGACAAGCTTTGAAACTATTGCAGAAAGAGTATCATTATCTCCAAAAACCCTGTTTCTACCTGACTCGATTTCATCTATTGCTACAGAGTCATTTTCATTTACAACAGGTATAATATTTTTTTCAATCAAAGTCTCAAAGGTATTTATAACATTCATTCTTCCAGATTGATTTTCAACAACATCGCGGGTAAGAAGTATCTGCCCTACAACATGCCCATACTCTGAGAATAACCGACTGTATATATGCATAAGCTCACATTGTCCTACTGCTGCAACGGCCTGCTTTTCTCTTACCGTTTTAGGCTTCTCTTTAAGCTTTAGCTTTCCAACTCCAACCCCAATTGCCCCCGATGTCACAAGAACAATCTCTTTTCCCTGATTCATAAGATCTGCAATAACCCTAACTAACTTGTCTACTCTTGTGAAATTAACTTTACCATTATCATATGTCAGTGTGGAAGTACCAACTTTAATGACAACCCTTTTTGCATCCTTTAACCCCTCACGATAATCTTTCATTCTATCCCCTCTTAAATACAATGTAAATTAAACCAATTAATTTTCATTTGAAAATACAGAACATAAATATTATTATACTACAAAAAACATTAATAGTGTCAATTTTTATAAGAAAAAACAGTTCCATATACCTATGAAAATTAGGTCTGTATGCTTATCCTCTGCTCTCATAATAATTGCTAATTTGTTGTATAATTTTATTATAGGGTTAATGTATTAAATATAGAACATTTCCAAACGGAGGAACTTAATATGATTACAGGTTATAGGAAATTATTTAAGAGCAAGAAAGGCACAACTCTAATAATATTCGTCTTATCAACTCTTGTTCTAACTGCAGCAGCTGCAATGACAATTGATATTGGTGCATTTATTGTAGATAAAGCCAAGCTTTCTAATGCTGTTGACTCAGCTGCGTTAGCTGGAGCTCAGGAGCTGATCACTAACTATGACACCACAGAAAGTGTCGTTAACAGTTACTTAAATAAAAACTGTAATAACCTTAAATCTAAAACAATAACAACAGATTCTTCAGCTAAGACAGTTGAAGTAGAAGGAGTGAAAGCTGCTTCAGGTTATTTTTCCAAGTTTTTCACAGGGAACATAAAGGATATTAAAGCCTCAGCAAAAGCTCAGGTAGCCAATATATACTCTTTAAACGGTGTTCGTCCTTTAGCTGTTATCCAGCAAACCTTCGCATATGGATCATTATATACTCTAAAAGAAGGCGGCGGTGACGGTACTACAGGTAACTATGGTGCAGTTGCACTTGGAGGAAGAGGAGGTGCAGTATATGGAAACAACCTCCTTTATGGTTACGATTACCCTATAAACGTTGGTGATCTTATCGAAACCGAACCTGGTAACATTGCTGGAATAACTGAAACAAGTATTCATAATCTAATACATCAATGCGACCATACCCCATTTTGTACTTATTACTCGTATAACCCAAATTGTTCAAGGATAATCTTTCTTCCAGTTGTCAACACTCTAACGGTCAATGGTAGGTCATGTGTTGAGGTTCTAGGCTTTGCAACTTTCTTTCTGGAAGGATCAACCTGTACATCAGGCCATGCAGATGTAATAGGCCGTTTCATCACATACAGCATGGAGGGCGAAACGTCGAGTGAAATAAATGACTATGGAACCTATGGAATACAGCTTATAAAATAACATGCGACACTTATTTGAACTCCATTGCCCTTGTTATTATTGTAAACGCTTCAGATCTGGTTATATACTGATCAGGTTTGAAGCATTTATCTTTATAGCCTTTCATAAGACCCAACTCTACACATCTTGAAACTGAACCAATAGCCCACTTTGGAATACTTTTGTTATCGATAAAAACGTCAGCTGATTTGTTATCCTCACAATCGTATCCTATCGCTCTTATGATAAGAACAGCCATTTCCTTTCTTGTAACATTGGTTAATGCTCTAAATGAATTATCATCATATCCCTCGATGATACCTTTCTTAGTCAGTATGTCGATGTTTCCCTTTGCCCAATTAGGGATATTGTTTTTATCACTAAAAGAAAGCTCAGGATTCACCGTCGGCTCAAATCCAAGCATTTTCAATAAAATCTTGCAAATTTCCGCCCTATTTATATTATTATCAGGCTTTATTGTCTGATCAGGATATCCCTCTAAAACTCCCTTTTGAGCAAGCGTTAAAATATTATCTTTAGCCCAATGCTTTGTAATGTCTTTAAACACATATGTCAAAGGGACTTCCTTAGAAGGCTCGCTAACTGTCTTTGTGCTTGATGGTAACGGCGTCACCGTAGATTTTGAAGTCACTGTAGCTTCTGGTGTCACTGTAACTTTTGGTGTTACTAAATTTTTTGGTGTTACACTTCCCAAACCGCTGTTATATTGGGTTCCATTAATTAATGAGCCACCCTGAGTACCTATTGGTGTTGTTGAAGTGTTTTTCCCGTTATCCAATATCATTTTTATATAACTAAGCTTGTACTGTCCAACATACATTTCATTTGAATGAATATTTATTTCACTTGCTTTTGCCAGCTCATCCACCATTCCATTAATGCTGTACAGTCTCATTGGAAGATATCCATTTTTCTCATACTCCTCATTAAAATATCCAATAGAAAAACTCCCATCTGGTAATACAAACTCAAATTCCTGAGTTTTCGTATTGTTTGATAATTCTTTATATTCAATTGCGCAGATATCTATGCCTGCCGATTCAATAAGCCTATATGCAAAAACACCAACTTCAATTTTTCCGTTCATTTCACCTGATAAACTAATATTACCACCGATACGATTTCCTTTCATTATTTCCATGTCAACATTTGCATTTGACTTATCATCTATATTCAAAGAATATGCTTTGCTTTTGTATACAGTTGTTGAATTATTGTTTGGGTATTTCGACAAATATCCATCCTTAACAAGCTTAAAATCAAGATAATTGTCCGATTTAATCCTGTATGATAAGTTAAAGTTTGAATTTTTAGTATCTGGAATATTTATAAAATATCTTGCAGAACTTTTCCCTTCTTCAATCACAGAATAGGTTGATAAATTTTCTTTATTTTCTTTATTTTTTTCATAAACCTCAGCATAAATAGCTATAACCATGCCCCCTGAAGGTGCAACTATACCGTCAGGCAACGAGATTTTTCCTGAGATATACTTCGTTGATAGGAGCTCAACATTTATATTGTTTGCATCAAAATAATTTACATCAATATTTCCAGCCATGATTTTTTCAGCAAATGTTCCATTATCTCTATAATAGCCAGTTGAAAGCAGCCCCTCTGAATTTACTAAATATCTTAGGAAGTAACTTTGGCTGTCGTTGTTTTCATATACTAAAAAGCTATACAGGACTGAATTTTGACCCTCGGGTATTTTAAATACTTTTCTATAAATATAAGGTGGCTTTTCAACATTGTCTTTAAATGCATAGTCAGGATAAAAAAGCTCAACTTCAACATCTATTCCTCCGCTTGGTGCAGTCATGTTCGCTGGCAAGCTAATACGTCCAGATATTGTTCTTTTTGTAATAAGATCTATTTCAATATTCGAAATATCACTTGTTTTCATTATCACATCATCTGCAAACACGGAATCATAAACCGTGCCAGCATTTGAATAATATCCTGTATTTGCATATTTGCCACAACCATCAGCTAAGTAGTACCCAATCCTACATGAATTATGTAAGTTTTTCTCAGGAATTTTAATTGAATATTCCTTCGATTTCGTACCACTTTCGAGTGTAACCTTTGTTACAAAAGCTTTACCAGAATCTGATTCAGCATAGACATCAATTGCCAAATCTTTATTCAGCACTTCATCTGTAAATATTCTTCCTGATATAACCCGTTCATTTCCTATTAATGGCTGATATGGTACTTGTGTTGGCTGTATTGTAGGTATAGGCGTTTGGTCATTGTCTTTACCAAATGTATATTCCTCTACTGTACAGTTTGATACTTTATCATTACCCCCAACAGCATATATTTTACCATTTAATACTACTGCCCCAAGACTATCACGTTTGGTTGGCATTTGCTTTTTCGCTACCCAGCTATTCTCTGAAGGTTTGAATTCCCAGAAATTGTCTTGATCATTTGCAGAATTACCAATTAAATATATGTTATTATCAAATGCAACAGAAGCAGCTAAATAGATATCAACAGGCGATTCACCTATTGGTGTCCATCTTTTCTCCTCACAATCGTATGCTTCCACTCTCTTTGGATTGGAAACCCCACCAAATACATATAACTTATTGCCAATAGCAGCCATCGTATGTGAGTTTCTTATTTCATTCATACTTTCTATTAAAGTCCATTTATCATCTTTGATGTCATATACCTCAACAGTCTTTGAGCTTTTATCATCCCCTAAACCGCCTGATATGTATATTTTGCCATCGAACACAGTAGAAGCTGCATTTTCCCTTTTGTAATTCATACTTGCTTTCTCTGTGCATTTCCCATCAGTTGGATCATATTCCAAAAGCTTTTTGGAATCTTGTCCTCCCATTATATATATTTTATCGTTTAATGCTACTGAAGTAGTTCCATTATAGTTGAGCCCATGTTCAGTGATATTTGAAGGAAGTTGTGTTTTTTCTGTCCATTTATCAATATCAGTATCATACTCAAAAACCCTTTGGTCGTACCCTATTGCATAAATTTTATTCTTAATCGTAACCAGTGAAAAATTACTCTTACCAAATGGCATTTGAGACTTAGTTTTCCAGCTTTCATTTGAAGCATTTTTTTGTATGACAAGCTTCAATGCACTATCTGCATCTACTATTCCGCCTGTCTCTATCTTGTCCTTTAAACCATCAATTTTTTTTGCTGACCCCTTTATAAAGTTGACCATTTCTTCAGCCGTCAGGCTCTTATCATAGCTAAGCAACAAAGCAGCTGTACCTGTTACAAAAGGAGAAGCCATCGATGTACCTCTTTCAAAGCTATACTTATTTCCTGGCACTGTACTATAAATTCCGTCACCAGGAGCTGCAACATCCACACACATACCGAAGTTTGAGAATACAGCAAGATCTCCACGATTGTTAATAGCAGAAACAGATAATATATTTGAAAGCTCGTATCCGCATGGATAAAACATTTTTTTAGTAATATCCATTTTTTCATTTCCAGTACTGCAAACGAATAACATGCCAGATTTCTTCATCTCTTGCTCAAGCGCATAGTTATAATGTGTATCTCCCCAACTGCAATTAATAACTTTTATACCAAGCTTTGAAGCATATCGTATTGCTTCTATAGCATCACTTGTAAATCCAAATGTTTCACCAATAAACTTAAGCGGAACAATTTTAACCCCACTTGCAACTCCTCTTACTCCAATAGTGTTCGCCTCGGCGGCAATAATACCAGATAAATGGGTACCATGCTTATCTTCTGATTCATCATCGAATACACTATTGTCCGAATTCAAAAAGTCCCAACCATTAACATCATCTATATATCCGTTATTATCATCATCAATACCATTTAGAGGGATCTCTCCCAGATTAAAATATATAGAGTTCTTCAAATCTTCGTGTTCAATATCAATCCCAGAGTCTAAAACACCAACCAGAACATCTTTACTTCCTCTCACAGTATTCCAGGCATTCATAACATTTATATCAACTGCTTTTACTCCGCTTTCACTTCTGATTTTCTGTCCAGTATTCTCAATACCCCATTGATTGGAAAACTCTTTATCTGTCGGATACTCTGTAGCATAAAGTTTATAGTCGGGCTGTGCATACTCTACACCAGAGTCTTTATTGAGAAGCTTCATTGCCAAATCGCATTCTTCTTTACCCTCTACCTCAATAACATCAATTTTTGACAGTTCTTTGGTTTCTTTGAACTTTACACCAGATAACAATCTTGTTAAATCTTTTTTTATTGAAGCACACTTCTTATTATCACGATATTTTACAATAATCCTTTGGGTTTCTGAATCATTGGAAGCAAGTGAAACTTCTTTAACCAGCTGGGAATCCGAAATATTTACTTGAGCTGATGATATATTATTAAGAGATGATATAGTCAATAGGCATGATAAAATAGTACATATTAATTTATTTTTACTCATTATTAATTCCCCTTTAAATTACTTCAATTACCTTGTCATCTCATAATTATATATTTATAAATAACTCATGTCAATAACTTACACCCCATCTAATGGTACCAGATACATTTTAATCCTTCTGTTTTTTTACTTTATTATATCTTTATTCTCTGTTATTCTCTATTATTCTCTATTTTTCTCTATTATTCTCTGTTATTTTGTATTATTTGGTATATTTTGATGTTTTCTAAAGTTTATTTGTGGTATATTATAATATGTACAGTTATTTAAAGTGTACATATTCGTCTATCACATTTAATCTATTTTAATTAATTATTTTAAGGAGGTCTTTTTTTAATGAAAAAATTTGTTCAGGAGTTTAGAGATTTTGCAATGAGAGGTAATGTTATCGATATGGCTGTCGGTATAGTTATTGGTACTGCTTTCGGTAAAATTGTATCATCACTTGTTGCAGATATCATTATGCCATTGCTTAGTTTGATAACTGGCAAAATCAATCTGGTTGCATTGGCATGGACTCTAAACGAAGGTGAAAAAAATCAATTCGCCATTAAGTATGGAGTATTTATACAGACAATTGTCGACTTTATACTCATTGCATTCTCAATATTTATTGTAATCAAGATTTTGAGTAAATTCAAAAAGAAGGAAGAGACAAAAGCAGCTCCACCTGCACCAAACCGTCAAGAAGTTCTTCTTGAAGAAATCAGAGACCTTCTAAAGAAAAAATAATTCTAACAACATAATAAAAACGAGGACCGAAAATGGTCCTCGTTTTTAATGTCTAGAAATTATGATGCCCATAATTTCAAACGACAGATTACAAAGGAAACAAAAAGCGCTTACGCGTTTTTGTTCAAATCTACTCATGCATATACCGTTTTACTTATACAATCACATACTTTTGGAAAAGCTCTCGCCAAGCTCTATTCCCATTTTTAAAACTTCAGCCGTTGGCTGATACTGGAACTTAAGTGGCGGAACAACTACATTAAATCCTATATCTTCAAACTTTTTATTGATAATAGCAGCAGACTCACCACTCCATCCATAGCTTCCAAACGCTGCAGCAATTTTATTTTTAAACTTTAGAGCCTTCAACTCATCTAAGAGTGCCGAAATAGAAGACAAAACATGATTATTTACGGTACAACTGCCTACGATTATTCCTTTTGCTTTGAATATTTCTGTAATAAGGTCGCTTCTATCAGTAGTTGCAGCATTAAATATCTTATACTTTATATTGCTCTTTTCAAGCCCCTCTCCAATTGCTTCAGCCATCTTTTTAGTAGCGTCATACATGGTATCGTAAATGATAACTACATTATTTTCATTATAACTTTGTGCCCATTCATAGTACTTGTCAACAATCTGCATCGGATTATCTCTCCAAATAACTCCATGACTTGGTGCAATAATATCTATAGGAAGGTTTAAAGCTATAACTTCATCAATTTTCTTTTTAATAAGAGGGCACATAGGTGTAAGAATATTTGCATAATACTTGATTGCTTCCTGATATAACTCACATGTATTCGCCTCATCATTATAAAGCCCTGAAGAAGCATAATGCTGACCAAATGCATCATTTGAGAAAACAAGATTTGCGCCCTTTACGTATGTCATCATGCTATCTGGCCAATGAATCATTTGCATTTCAACAAAAACAAGATCATAGTCTCCTATATTTATTGTATCACCTGTTTTTACGATATTGAAATTCCATTCTTTATGGAAGAATTTTCTCAATATATCTGCACCATTTTTAGTGCAATAAATCGGGATATTAGGGTTTATGGACATTATATAACCCAAACTTCCAGCATGATCTGGCTCTGAATGGTTTATTATTATCATATCGATATTTTGGATACCTACTTCATCTTCAAGCATTTGAGCAAACTCAAGCTTATATGGACTCCAGACTGTATCTATCAGTACATTCTTTTTATCCTTAATAAGATATGTATTGTATGATGACCCCCTATGAGTAGATAACTCATGACCATGAAACTTTCTAAGCTCCCAATCTTTCAAACCTAACCAGTAAATTTTGTCTTTTATTTGTATCATAACTTTCCTCCTGATTGTGTAAACTGTATTAGAGTAATTATATTTTGTATTTGTGACTAAATAATTATTTACTTTTCATATTAATACCCAAAATGAAAAATAATAAACAACCGACATTCATTAAACTATCTCAACCATCATACTATTCTTTCCGTTCTTCTTAACCTTATACATTACTTCATCAGCCTTCTTTACCGCATCCTCCAAGGTATCAGGGACTTGATTAAAAATCACTACCCCTACACTGAAAGTAACCTTCCAACTTTTATGCTTTACAGCACTCAAGAGGTTTTTCCTAACTCTTTCTATTATACTTTTTACGGCATCTGGACCTATTTCCGTTATCATTATAGCAAACTCATCTCCCCCAAGTCTCGCTGCAATATCAGTGTTTCTTAAATTATCCACCATCGTTTCTGCTATCGTCTTAAGAAGCTTATCCCCTGTATGATGACCTAATGTATCATTTATCTGTTTGAAATTGTCGCAATCTATGTAGGCAATCGCAATCGGTCTTCCATACCTTTTGCATTTCTCACTTTCTCTTAACCCATAATCATAAAATCCCTTTAAATTAAGTATACCTGTTAGGAAATCCACCCTAGCATGGTTTTTCTCCCTATCAAGTGTCTTTTTAAGTCTTGCAAGAATAACTACTAATACTGAGAAGAACACCAAAAACATAACAGCATTCCATATATATACGAGACTCAATTTTCCTGTTTGCCTGTTAATCAAATCTGATGCAAGATATGCACCAGCACACAAATCTGCAATAATCATGCCCGATACATCTCCTATAAACCAAGTAACAATGCATATTGGAATAAGGTATAGAATTGTAATATTCAACTCATTTCCCGTTTGAAAATCAAAGAGTCCAATCAACCCAACAATTAAAAGATTCACTATAAATACTAGGTATTTATTTTCTATAAGCTTTTTTCTCTCCATACATATACCCCTATTACGCTTTTTAGGCGATTTCAAAAATTTCCTTGGTCAATTATTAATGGTGAATAGTACTAAATTCAGTATTTTTGAAATCGCCAGTTGACCAGTTATTCTTTAGGAATCACCTTATGTCTATAATCTATATTAAATACATTATTAATATAGCTATATTTTAACATATAAACATTGATTATAGTTAACTTGAATTATTTTTATATTAATTCTATTTTAATACGAGTCATTTATCAAGTATTTTTCTATATTTATCATTTATGCGATTATACTCCTCCTCTGTTATTATCCCTTTTGCCAAAAGATGTTTTAAAACATGCTTAGACATCAAGTATTCTAATCCTGTATCTTTTTTTATCTTATCCATTTTGATTCTCCCCCTTTTTTCACTTCTGATTTTATGATTTAAATTATTATTAAAGATATCCAACATCAAGAATCACAACTTCATCTACAAGTGACACTTTTTGGTTACATTAATATTCTAGCACATGTGTTGCTTTTCGTCAACACTTAATTTCATCATTTAGGTAATTCAAAAAATAACTAGGATTTGCTTCACTGTCATGTTAGCATTATTGCCCACTCATTTAAGTTTTTGTTGCCTATAAGTTATAAACATAGTATACTTATAAATGAGGTGATCCAACATGTCAACTGAATTAGGAAAGTTTATCGAAGAAATACGAACAGAAAAAAAGATTTCTCAAAGACAGCTTGCTGAAAAATCTGGAATAAGCAACACAGAGGTTTCGAGAATCGAATCAGGTGAGAGAAAAAATCCATCTCCTCCTGTATTAAAAGCAATCGCTCCAAATCTAGGAGTATCATACGAAGAGCTTATGATCAAGGCTGGGTATATTGAAGAATCAATTGATCATTCGGGTTATACAGAGAAGGTATTTAGGGACGAAAGAGGCAATGTTGTTGATATATCAAGAAGAGCAAAAGAAATGCACGAAAAAGATAATGATTGGGCTAACATTGCATATAGAGTATCAAAAGAGCTTTCCTCAGAAGACCTAGCTGCAATAAAGGCTGTTGCAAAGTCTCTTCTTTCCAAGAAGTAGACAGAGTAGTTCTTGATGTAAGGTAGTTTTTTCAGAACATACGTACCTCAGGAGGCCCTGCATGAAAACAACAAAATCCATTGAAAAGTTAGAGAGATTTAGTTCAGATAATATTCCTGCATACAGGAAACAGTTCATGAAAGTCAAATTGAGCCAGTTTATTTCTGATTATCCAATAACTCAATGGCCAATAGATTGCACAAAGATAATTGAGACAATACAAAATTCACATAGCATATCCTTGCAGATTGGTACAGTATCATCAGTAAGCAACAGCTTTGATGCTGTGTCTCGCTATGTATCAAAAGAGAATACTTACCAGATTATTTTCAATAGCAATAAAATAAATTATCCTTTTTCATGCTCAAAAGACCGCAGGATGAATTTTACTATCGCCCACGAACTAGGCCATATTTTTCTTGAGCACTTGTTAATTGACGATGAGCTTAAATCAGATGATATGAGACATATTGAAGAGCTTGAGGCAAACGAATTTGCTGGAAGGCTTCTTATGCCCGAGAAAGTCATATTCAACTGCAACTTCAACTCCTTATACGCTGCAGCTGAATACTTTAACGTTTCACTATCTGCTCTGTCAGCCAGGATACATGCACTCAAACGCTTGGATCTGCTCGACAGCCGCCAAAGTACAATATGCAAAACGTGTGGCAACAGTGAAATTAGTTATGGCGCAAAGCATTGCAGAATATGCGGCGGAAAATGGGAAAGCAACAATGACGGTATTCTAAGAATCGTATACAATGGAATCTCCGTAAACAGCAACGGTGAAGCATACTATTGCCCAAACTGCGGATATGAGAGCGATTGTTTTTTAAGCAGCAACTGTTCTAAATGCGGCTCCGAGCTTGTTAATAAGTGCACCAATAAAGCTTCTTGTAGCCACCATAACCATGGCAACTCAAAATATTGCGAATTTTGCGGAAGCAAAACCAACTTTCTTTCATTTGGCTATCTAAGGCCTTGGGATGAGGATCGATCACTTATTCTGTCTGAGATCTTAGGGGGGTAGCCCTGTTTAGGCAATTTCAAAAATTTCCGTTCAAAATCACTTTATAAACTCGCGTAGTACTACTGCAAGCCTTTTAAACCCCTCAACAATTCTATCCTCAGGCATATTTGAAAAATTGATCCTAAAGGCATTCTCTCTGCCACCATTTGGAAAAAATGATCCTCCTGGTACAAATGCAACCTTTTTTTCAAGGCTCTTTTTTAACACTTCTCTTGCATCTATATAGTCAGGAAGCTCAACCCAGGCAAATAATCCACCGCTTGGTCTTGTAAAGGTAATCCCTTTAGGGAACTCTTCTTCCATCATTCTAACAGCCAAATCCCTTCGTTTTTTGTAAACCCTCCTTATATTGCTTATATGTTCATCAATATTATATAACTCGAGAAACTTTGCAATTTCACGCTGAGCAAGGGTATTACATTGCAGGTCAGTTCCCTGCTTTACAAGAACATATTTTTTAATCGCATATTTGTCTCCAGCAATCCACCCAATTCTATATCCTGGACAAAATATCTTAGAAAAAGTTCCTGTGCAAATAACACATCCATCCTTATCAAAAGACTTCATTGAAGGCAGATGTTCTCCTTCAAATCTTAATTCTCCATACGGATTATCTTCAATTATAACAACCCCATGCTTTGCTGCTATATCAACAACCATTTTTCTTCTTTCAAAGCTCCATGTCCTGCCTGTAGGATTCTGAAAATCTGGTATAGCGTATATTAATTTAACCCTATCTGTACTTTCAAGAATTTCTTCAAGTTTATCTGGTATCATTCCGTTATCATCCGTAGGAACTTCTATAAATCTGCATCCATATGCTTTGAATGCACTTATCGCTGCAAGATATGTCGGGCTTTCACACAATACAACATCATCTTCATCTAAAAAAACTTTCCCTGTAAGATCAAGCGCTTGCTGTGAACCATGCGTCAAAAGAATATTATCATAATCAAATTCGCATTTTAGCCTACTGTTCATCCTTTTAGCAATCCACTCCCGTAATTGTGTATAGCCTTCCGTAGTAGAATACTGTAATGCTTTTTCTCCTGATTCTTCAAGCACAATACGGCTTACCTCTTTTATTTCATCTACTGGAAAAAGCTCAGGTGCTGGAAGTCCTCCAGCAAATGAAATTATATCTTCACTCTCTGTAATTTTTAATATTTCCCTTATCTCTGATGCTTTCAAATATGAAATCCTCTTTGCAAATTTATATTCCATAAAACTCGCCCCCAATCTTAATTTTTATACTACCTTAAATAATCGGACTTATCTCAAAAACACTATCTTCTTCAAGCTCTTCCCTATCATAAAGCGTTTCCTTAATTGCATCACAAAACCTTTCCGTTCCCTTTTCAATGTCACTAATTGATGCAAAAGTAAAGTTCAATCTTACAAACTCATCACCCTGTCCATCCGTAAAAAATGCTGACCCTGGAACAAACGCTACCTTTCTCTTCGCCGCTTTCGTTACAAGCTTTTTAGCTGATACTCCTAGTGGAAGCTTGCACCATAAATAATATCCTCCATTAGGCTTATTCCAAGCCAATCCTTTGACATTATGCTTTTTAAGGCCTTCACACATTTTATCCCTTTTAAATCTATATTCCTCGCAAATCTTATCTATATGATCATTCATCCCATTTTTTACAAATCCCTCTATTATCCATTGAGACAGACTGTTTGAATGAAGGTCAATTATCTGTTTCGCAGCAGCAAACCTTTTTATAGCTTTTGAGTGTCCAACCATCCAACCAAGCCTTAACCCAGAATATACAGTTTTTGAAAATGTACTTAAATATATTACATATCCTTCACTGTCCATTGACTTGAGCGTGGGCAAAAAACTACCATCATACCGAAGTTCCCCATATGCATCATCCTCAACAATTATAACCTTGTATTTATATGCAAGTTCTATGAGGCGGCGCCTTCTTTCTATATCCATTTCAATCCCAGTTGGATTCTGAAAGGTTGGCATTGTATAAATCAATTTAGGTCTATATCTTTGAAGAAGCTGTTCAAGTGCGTCAATCTGAATCCCCTTTCCATCAACAGGAACCCCCATCACTCTTGCCCCAACTGCCTTAAACGCTTGAAATGCTGGGAAGAATGTTGGTTCTTCAACAACTGCTATATCCCCTGGATCTAACAATATCCTAGCGATTAAGTCAATTCCCTGTTGCGATCCTGACAAAATCATTGTTTCTTCAATTTCACAATAAACCCCACGCTTTTGCATCATTTCGCATATTGCTTCTCTTAATGTAAAAAATCCTTCGGTCGGCGAATGCAGAAGCGCTCTGTAATTCTTTTTCTCAATGATCTCACGTTCAATTCCTTTTAAAGCTTGGATCGGACCAATTTCTGGTGAAGCAATCCCTGTCGCAAAGGAAATAACATCCTTTCTATTTGCAAGTGTAAGTAAATCCTTTACTATAAGAGAATCAAAGCCGTTTGAATATTGACTAAACAATTGATTCCATGCAGGTTCCTTCATAAAGTAACTACTTGGGTCGACATCTTCCTCAATCTCTGAAAGCACTACCGTCCCCTGTCCTACATGTGATCCAACCAATCCATCTGCTTTAAGCTCCCTATAAGCATTTAAAACGGTGCTTCTATTAATTCCAAGACTTTCGGCAAGTTTTCTTTCTGCTGGGAGCCTAAAACCTGGTAATAGTTCTCCTGATAGAATCTGCCTCTTAACTTGTTCAAATATTTGGATATAAACAGGCGCACTGCTGTTTTTATCAATTTTAATTCTCATAATTAGTTCCCCTTATTGGTTTGCATTGGTACGTTCCAATTTTATTATATTCTCTAATTTCAACACTAACAACATCCAATTTAATAATTTTTCAACCATCCAATCCAACCAAATTCTCACCAAATTCCTTAATGTTTATTTTATTAAAAAAAAGGAAATACTATTAATACTCTAGAATGATTAACATTACTTACGTAGAATCTGTAGCAATATTAATCATTTCAAAACATCCTAACTTCTTGAAAATACTTGCTTTAAGGCGATTTCAAAAATTACCTTGTTCATTTTTTAAAGGAATTTGCTAAGCAAATCATAAAATCGAGCGGGGCTAGATGCCCCCGAGATTTTATTTAAAGGCGAAAAGTATTTAAATAAGAATTTTTGAAATCGCCAGTTGACCAGTTATTTTTTTGGAATAACCTAATCTTAAACTATATGACATGGAGGCATTTTTATGAGACTTAGCGAAATAACACCAGCAGATGAACTTACTGTACTTGATAAACCAAGTCGCAAAATAAGGGAAAGAACTGGAAAATATGTAGCAGTTAATGCAAGCTTTATGACCATTCAGTTTAAAAACTACAAAGACACACTACTTATTTCTGATTTAAGACAAGGAAAAGCAAAAATATTCAAGGATAAGGAAGCGGTTACTTTTGCTTGAGTAGAAACAAAAACGCGTAAGCGCTTTTTGTATCCGCTGTAACTCGTCGTTAGAAATTATGGGTACCATAATTTCCTAGACATCAATCAAAATCTCAGGGGCATTTAGCCCCATCGATTTTAGGATTTACTTCGTAAATTCCTCCAAAAAAAGAACTGCACACATATAAAATTAAATATGTGTGCAGTTCCTTTAAAACCTTATTGACTTAATTTTATACCATCTTACTTCTCTATTAATCTCCATACTAATCTTGTCACCCGGTTCTTTAAGCAGTAAGCTCTTTCCAAGACTAGACATACATGATATACAATTATCACACTCATCTTGAGCTTTATCGTGAGGTAGTATTATTTTGAAGGTATACTCGTTCAAATCGTTAACGCCTTCAATATCAACCTCACTTCCAATAATGACATACGGGAGATAGTTTAGTCGGTCAAACTTTTCATTTGTATAACTTCCGATTATTTGAGCCATTCTGATGAGCTCCTCAAGCTTCCTTAGATAATTATCTATAAATACTATAAAATTATCTCTTAATACTGAATGCTCTTTATAAAACTCGTCAATTATTTCTTCCTTTCTTTCTTCCATATCGACAAAGTGGCTCAAAACGTTCCTATAGACCTGTGTTGATAGTTCAGTCGTAATATATATAGAAATCACATCCCTTCTATGATAAACTAAGGAATGATATAAAAGATAATAAGATAATAAGATAAAATGATTAATTTTTACTATCTGTATCTCGTCGTGAGAAGTCGAATTATTGAAAAGTCCTTTAGAATATTAATATGTATCTATACGAAGTTATTATTATAAATCTATTATACCACGAGTCGTCGAATTATTAAACATTTTAAATTAAAATTATTGAGGTACCGCAAATACCGCAATAATTTACAAACTGATTTTGCGGCAAACCGCAATGAAAATTACGGTTACTTTTCGGTGATTTTAATAAAAATATATGATAGAATGTATTATATAAATTTCAAAGGCTACATTTATTGTATACATGCAATTTTATAATATTTTCACGAATGAGGGCACACAATGACAACAGTTTTATTGGTTGACGATCACAAATCCTTGCTAGCAGGCACAAAGTTGCTACTTGAAAAACATAACATGGATGTAACAACTTGTTTTTCAGGTGTTAATGCAATAGATATTTTGAAGGAACAAAAATTTGATGTTATGATATACGACCTGAAAATGCCAGATATGGATGGTTTAGCTTTGACAAAAAAGACACTTGAGATCTATCCAGACGCCACAATAATAATTTTTTCAGGTGAAGACATTGCATCAAACTTTAATTTGCTTATTAAAGCTGGGGTCAGCGGTATAGTTGACAAGGCCTGCAGTGATACTCAATTTGTAGCAAGTATTAATATGGCTTTGGAAAAAATGGTAGTATTACCACTTGAGCTTGTTAAAGATCTAAGACTAGGAGGCACTTCGATTGAAGAGTCGGGTATTGATTCAAATTATGAAGCCCTTACCCAGTACGAAATTGAAATACTTAAATTCGCATCCAAAGGGAAAACAAACAAAGAAATTTCCGAGGAGCTCAAACTTGCTCAACGAAGTATTGAATATCATTTGAGTCATATATATAAAAAGCTCAATGTACATTCAAGGGTTTATGCTATCAGAAAGGCTATTCAGTTAAATTTAATCAATCAATGATAATGATGCCACCTCTCCCCTAATTGGAAATTGACATGACACCTCAAGTCCCTCACCAATGTCAGAAGTATATGAAGTGGTACCACCTAAAGCTTTAATTCTTTCTTTTATGCTATGGAATCCAAGATGCTTTGATGTGTCTATGTTTTCACTCAAGTCCATTCCGACACCATTATCACAATAATATATTATAAAACTACCATCGTCTTGCTTTAACATAATATCTATATCTGTTGCTTTGGAATGTGATACTGCATTATTTGTCAACTCCTGAACCACTCTATACACCGAAAGTGATTCTTCGAAATTTAGGTCATGAGTCATATTAAAAGCATCAAAATGAATATTTATATCACACTTAATTTGGACCTTTTGAAAATACAGTTTTAATGAATCTTCAATCCCTTTTTCAGCTAAAAATGTTGGCATTAATTCATTGCATGTTTCTCGAATCAATCCGATAATATTCACCAAATCAACTTCAATCTCCCTTGCCTTATTCTTCACTTCATTTCTGTCAATATCCATATTCACTAAAAAGTTACTGATCGTTTTCTTTGTTCTTATAATATCCTGTAGTACTTCATCATGAAGATCCGCTGCAAGCCTTTTTCTTTCATTTTCAGAAATCTCCATAAATATCTTGCTAATCCATACTGGAAAATCATTTTCAGATTTTAAATCTGTTAATTTCTTTGACATATCTTCAATTAAGATCATGTTCTCATAATATATGGCTGTATATCTTGAAAACAATTGAACTGATAGTCTTTCTCTCTGACTAATCTTATCGATGCCGTTTTCAAGCCATAAAAGCTTATAAATCCCTTTTAATTTTCCTATTAACACTACATAACCATTTCCATGCTTCAAAATGTCACCAAATTTTATATTTCTAATATTGTCAGGCAAACACTCACCAAGTCTGATTTTACTCATAGAATCCTTTTTCTTTATTTCCAACAATTTAAAATCACGATCACAAACATCTATTATATTAACATAATTAAACTCAAGTATATTTTTAACTTCATTAATTATAACTCTCTCTAGATCTTCAATTTTTCTTGACTTCGACAACTCAACAATAAACTTCTCAATAGAGAATTTGTTTTCATAAAATACACTCACCATATCATCAAAAGCAGTGCTTAATTCTCCAATTTCATCCTTTGTGTTTATATTTGACTGAATGGATAGGTCACCATCCTGCACAAGCTTTACGTTCCTTGTCAATTGCTTTAGTGGCTTCAACAAATACCTTGTAAGTAGGAATGTCACCATTATTGCAAGCAGTATCGCAATTATTGTACATAAAATAATCTTTGCTTTGCTTTTGTTCATAAAGTACATTATTTCTTGAGCATCAATATCTACTGCTAACAGCGCAACAAATTCTCCATTTTTATTGAATAATGGAAAATATGTAGCAACGTTTGCCCCCCACTTATTATCGTATGTAAGCTCTCCAACGTATTCCTTTAATTGGTCAAATGCGAGATCCAAATCTTTATACTTGATCTTCTCTACATCTCCTGGTTTAGAAATATCTTTACCTTCATAATCCATAGGAAACCCATCTACAACATAAATATTTTCCCCGTTACCATTTCGCGCCATTATATACATATATTTTATACCGTATGAATTTTTGTACTCCCAAAGATGCTCTCTTAAATTTATATATTCTGGCATTTTCAAAATTCCTAAATATTCCTTGGATGGATCTTTCATTTTTATTGTCTTATCTGTCACTTTTTCAACATAATCAATATTAATGGTTTTAGCAGCGGACTCAGCAATACTTTTGGCTTGAACTCCTATTGTCTCAGATACAAGTCTTACCGAGGAGTTGTACAGCATTAAACTAAGTCCTGCCCCCAAAGCAAACATAACCAACGCAAAAGTAATTATCATTTTAAAAAGAAACTTCAAGCACAATCCTCCTCACAATGAAATTCCATAATTACACCATTATATCATCTAACCTACTTAATTTCAAACAAAAGGGATTTTGCTTCCAAAACCCCTTTTATCATATGCATGATTAAAATATTAGTATTAATTTTAGATACTGTCAATTATATCTGCAAAGTCATTTGTGATTTTGTCTGACTGTGCTGTTTTAGTTCCTCCACCGAGCGCAAGGTGTGGCTGCCCTCCACCTTTACCGTCAAAATACTTTAATGCTTTTTGCAGTATCATATTTGAATTCATTTCCTTAGTAAGTGGCTTGTCTACTGAAACAATAACCTTTACCTTATCTTCTTCCTTACATATAAAACAAACAACTCCGTGAATCATTTCTGAAATCCTGATTGCTTCATCACGAATTTCATTTGAAAACTCTGAAAACTCTTTAATAATATATGATCTAGATTTCTGGGTTTTCTTTATCTTGCTTTCAACTTCTTCTTTCTTCATTGGAGCAAACCCTGTGATCTTCTGAACCTTAGGCGCCTGAGCAAATGTATTGAGCTTTGCAACCACATCCTCAGGAGAAGCCTTAAGCTTAAGTGCAACCTCCTTTAATATCCTCAACTGCGACTGAACATACTCAACAGCTCTATTACCAGTAATTGCGGTAATTCTTCTTGTACCTCTGCCAACACTGCCTTCGGATAAAATCTTCACATAACCGATTTTACCAGTTGACTCAATATGTGTACCACCACACAATTCCTTTGAAGCATCACCAAACATAATCACTCTTACACTATCGCCGTATTTATCCTCAAAGAATGCCAAAACACCCTTCTTCATAGCTTCATTTAAAGACGTAACCTCAGTTGTGAGTGGAATATCCATTTGAACAAGCTCATTAACCTGTCTTTCAATACTTTCAAGCTGCTCATCTGAAATCTTTGTATCATATGAGAAGTCAAATCTCAATCTTTCTTCCTCAACCAAAGAACCTGCCTGCTTGATACTGTCGCCTAATGTTTTTCTTAAAGCACTTTGCAATAGATGCACGGATGAGTGATTTGCTTTAATTCTAGCTCTCCTTGCTTCATCAACCTTCATTGTAACTTCCGCACCTTCAGATATCTCACCGCTTTTCACAACACCTAAATGCACATAGGTTTTGTTATCATTTTTTTGAACATCTATAATATCAATCACGGAACTACCTGCTAGAACCTTTCCAGTATCAGCAATCTGTCCGCCGCTTTCTGCATAGAAGCTTGTCTTATCCCCAATGATGAGTACCATATCTCCTGCTGATGCACTTTTCACCATTTTATCATCCTTAATCAGACCTAAAACCTTCGCTTGACTGCTACATGTATCATATCCTGTAAACTCTGTTTCACCAAATCCGCTTAAAACTTCCTTATATTTAGAAAGACTGAGCTTTTGAGAGTCAGTGTTATCTCCTGAAGCTGAAGACCTTGATATCTCCTGATGTTTCTCAAACTCCTTCTTAAAGTCTTCCTCATTAACCTTTCCACCCTTTTCTAAAGCAAACTCCTTTATAAGATCAAAAGGTATACCGTATGTGGATACAAGCTCAAATGCATCTTTACCTGACACTTCAAAATTAGCCTTGTCCATAAGCTTTTCCATTCTCTTGAATCCATCCTTTAACACTTGCTGGAACTGGCTTCTTTCCTTTTCAAATGTTTCAATGATTTCTGCCTTCTTTTCCTTAAAATGAGTGTAGAAATCACCATACTGCCCAATAACCTTGTTTAGAACTGGTACAAAATCAAAATCATCTATCTTTGCTTTCAACGCAAACACAGCGCATTTTCTAATAAGTCTTCTTGGAATATATCCTCTTCCGTCGTTTGAAGGCTTGATACCTTCGGACAAAATAAATGTCGTTGTTCTCATATGGTCAGTAATAACTCTCATTGCCCTTGGAGTCAAAGTATCCTTACCTTTTGCCTGCAAGGCAACCTCGTCTAATATAGGCTTAAGCAAATCAGTTTCATAAACCGACGACAGACCATTCAGAGCCATTGTAAGCCTTTCAAGACCTGCCCCTGTATCAACGCTTTTAAACTTGAGGTTGTCATAAGTACCGTCAGAGTTCTTATTGAACTGCATGAAGACCCCCGCATTCCATATCTCAATATATCTGCTCTTTGTATCAAAATGACCACCCTCAACATATGGAGCTCCAAACTCATCCCCTGTATCATAGAACACTTCAGTACAAGGACCACATGGACCAGTCTCTGCAGTTGGGCCCCAGAAGTTGTCCTCAATAGGCTGGTATACTATGTGACTCTTATCAAGTCCAACTCTCTCCCATATTTTAGCTGACTCATCATCTGGCTCAAGATTCAACTCAGGATATCCCGCAAATACTGTAACATAAATCTTATCCTTAGGAATCTTCAATCCTTCTATCAATAAATTATATGCAAGTGTAATAGCGCCTTCTTTGAAATAATTATTGATTGACCAGCTTCCAAGCATCTCAAAGCTAGTAAGGTGGTGCCTATCTCCGATTTCATCAATATCTATCGTTCTGATACATGGCTGGATATTGCACAAGTCAGACTTAGGTGGCTGAGCTTCTCCTGTAAAATACTTCTTCAAAGGCGCCATCCCAGAATTTATGAACAGCAAAGTCGGATCGTTTGATGGAATAATAGATGATCCTGAAATTCTCAAATGATCTTTGCCTTCAAAATATTTTAGAAATATTTCTCTGATTTCCCTACTCGTTATTCTTAACATTAACAATCTCCTCCATGTATTTATAATCAAATATATTTAAACCTGTAATTATATTAAATACACTATTAATCTTACATTTAGCAGAGCAAAATAACGAACGCTTTAACGGAATTTTGCGAAAGATAAATGTAGGAGATTAATTGTATTTAATAAATATTTTATTAATCATTATAACATTCCCAATTTATAATTATAGGTAAAATCTTCGCTTTTTTCAAGCTAATTATTACCTTTTTTCAACAAGTACTTGATGAAAATCTAGTATTTTTTTACCTTGCTAAATAATTGAAATATTTCTCCCATAATTTTTGATATATTCTAAGTCCATAAAGGTTGTTGAAAATTCAATTCTTACCGATAATTATATAGGGTATAATATTCACATGTTGAAAGTCAGGTGAAATTGTTGCTTTCTATAAATTATGAGTTTTTTATTCTTGGCATAACTTTATTATCTCAGCTCATTCTTCTCCTTTTTTTAATCAGAATAAAAATAAAGGGTCAGATTCACTATGCATTCATCTCAATCATACTGCTTCTTTGCATTTGGAATATCGGTGCTAATCTCGAAAGATCAGCTTATATCAAAGGCTATGTAAACATGGTCTTTGTTAACATATCGTTTTTTGCAGTGTTTTTTACACCTATTTCAGTATTGTCTTTATGTGTAATTTATGCAAAGACCAGTATAAAGTTTAAATATAGATATCTGCTTCTTTTCATTGTTCCTATGTTATCTACTATTATAATTTTAACGAACAATTATCATCATTTATTTTTTGAAAAGTACTCATTTTTAAGAGATGACGTAACATTCGGTAAATACTTTGTTTTCCATTCAATATATTCATATTCCTTAATGCTCATAGGTATTATTTATATGTTGTACTTTACAATTAAAAACACTGGTGTTTTCTCAAAACAGTCAATATTCATGACTTTAGGGATTGTATTTCCTTTATTCATTAATGTTTTGTACACTTTAAAGATCATAGTATTGACTAATTCAGCTACGCCAATTTCTTTTTCAATAGCAATTGTATTTTTTTATATCGCAATTTTTAAATATGATTTTTTATCAGTTATGCCCATAGCCATGCAAACTGTAATAGACAGAATATCAAACGGTATTCTGGTTATAGACATGCAAGGTAGGATAATCGATTATAACATGACCTTATATAATTCGTTAAAAGACTTAGTTGAACTAAAGAGAAAAGAAAGTGTCTATAAATTATCAGGAAACTTCAAATCAGTAAGTTTTTCTAATTTTAAAAAGCATATTGATCAGGTAATTGAAACCAGAAAACCTTTATCATTAGAATATTATTTTGAAGAAAACAACTTCAATGCATGTTTTAACATAGAAGTTACACCTATTATTAAAAAATACGTTCAATTAGGCATGATAATAATGTTCACAGATATCACCGAACAAAAATATCAGTTGAAAACCATTCATGAACAACAGCAGCAAATGATTGAAATAGAGCGTCTTGCATCTCTTGGAACACTGATGGGTGGCATTTCTCACAACCTCAAAACGCCACTAATGTCAATTTCAGGTTGCATCACTTCTCTAGAAGATCTGTCAAATGAATATAAAGAATCTATTGGAAATCCAATAGTAGAAGCTAATGACCATTACGAAATGGCGGAAGAAATGTTGGGCTATCTAAAAGAACTAAGAGGCCATGTGTCATATATAAGTACAGCTTTAACAGCTATCAAGAACCAGGTGATTAACCCCGATAGCCGAAAGGGTGCTCGCTTTACATTAAATGAGCTTATTCTCAATATAGAATTTCTAATGAAATATGAAACCAAATCAAACTATTGTACTCTTAGTATACGCACTGAAGTGAATGGTGAGTATTTGATAAATGGTGATATTGGCACTCTAGTACAGATTATTAATAACCTAATCTCTAATTCGATACAGTCATACCCAAAAATATCAACTGTTACCGAATCAGACATTTTAAAGCGTAAAATTATACTTCTAATTGTAGAAGAAGATAATCACCTTGTTTTTAAGGTAATTGATTATGGTATGGGGATCCCTATTGACGTGCAGGATAAATTATTTAAAGAAATGACCACAACAAAAGGAAAGGATGGTAGTGGTATTGGCTTGTATATGTCTTTCACAAAAATAAAATCAATGTTTAAGGGTGATATGTGGTTTGAATCAGTACAAGGAAAAGGAACCACTTTTTATGTTAAGATAACTCCCTAATGCTTTTATATTAGAAAATCAAATATCTCAATAGATATCAACTATTATTATTATAAAGAGGGTGGATTCAATGAGGCTTTCTCATATTAAAAATGAAAATACCAAAAATACAAAAAAATCGTTCAAAATAGTAGGAATAGATGATGAGATAGGTGTCATCAAAACACTAAAAGTGATTCTTGAAAGGGAAGGCTATGAATTTACTGGCTTTACTGATCATAATCAGGCTATAGAAAGCATAAAAAACAATCACTATGATTTGCTGATTCTGGATTTTTTACTTGACAACATTGACGCAAAACAAGTAGTCAGTATTATTCGTGGTTTTAACAAAGACTTGTATATTCTCCTTCTAACAGGCCATTCTGAGAGTGCCCCACCTATGGAAACGCTTGAGAAGAATGATATTCAGGGCTATTGTACAAAGTCGGATGACACAAGTCAACTGCTATTACTTGTAAAATCCGCATTTAAAAGTGTATTTATGATGAATGATATCAAGCTTACCCGTAACGGTCTTAAAAACATTTTAAAATCCGTACCAGAGATTTATCAGCTAAAACCAATTGATATTATATTAAAAGAAATATTAAAAAACCTCCTTCTGATAATAAAATCGACTGATGCATTTATTTTAGTAGATAATATTATTGAGGATGAAGAATCAAAGAAAAGCTTCTATAAAGGAATAGGAAAATATGATACCAATATGGAAACTTTTGCAGAACTTTTTAACCCTCTTTGTTTGATGGGTGCAGGTTCTGCACGATTACAAATGCAAGCAACAAGGTTTGAAGAAGGAGTATTCTTCCCTTTAATGAGTTCACAAAGAGAATCTATCGGTGTAATGTATGCAGATATTGATGATGATGAAGACATTAACTTGATCGAGCTATTCTCTATTCAAGCTGCCAGTTCAATTAATAATGCATTTTTACATTCATTGTTGAATATAAAAAACACCGAGTTGAGTAAAACGTATGAAATAATTAGAACAAGATATGAAGAAACAATAGATACTTTAAGGCTTACAGTTGATGCTAAAGATGAGTATACAAGGGGACACTCCGACAGAGTATCAAAATACGCTGTACAAATAGGAAAATGCTTTAGCGATATTACCCAGCATGATTTAGACTTATTACGTGTCGGCGGGACATTTCATGATATTGGTAAAATAGGCACAACAGATGATATTCTTTTATCAGATAAAAAGCTTGAATCAAATGAATACCTTGAAATTCAAAAACATCCAACTACTGGAGCAAAAATTCTATCTGCATTGACTATGTTTAAGGATATTGTCCCCCTTGTAATGAATCATCATGAAAGAATTGATGGAAAAGGCTATCCTAGTGGATTGAATGGAGATCAAATACCTTTTCTCGCTAGAATTCTATCTGTCGCTGACGCTTTTGATGCAATGACAACAAATAGGGTGTACAGAAACAAACTATCTCTTGATGAAGCCATTTTACAGCTTGAAAAAAGCGCAGGTACACAGTTTGACGCTATTGTAGTTGCAAAGTTTGTAGAGCTTATAAGAAAAGGCGAAGTAGAACTTCATGAAGAATAGGTACCAAAACATAGCTAATAGAAAAGGCATGGTTGGAAGATTGCATATCCCAACAATGCCTTTAATAAGTTAAGGTTATATTAAAATGTCGGTTCTAAATCAAGCTCATCCTCATCATCTGTGCTCTTTTTACCATAAAACGCCAATATAAGAAGAGCTAAAACTGACACAATCAACACTGTCATATAAACCTGCTTAAATCCGTCATTAAGTGTCTTTTGGAACTCAGCTTCAATCACAAGCTTCTCTTTGTCTATAAGTGCAATATAGTCTGATTTAGCCTTCTCAAAAGCTTCTGGAACTGAATTTTTAAATATTGTCATTTTTTCAACTGTTGAATTCATTTGCCCTTGTTCTGCTTTCATCTGGCTTTGCATTGCTTTCATGGATCCAGAAGGCATTTTGCTGTTTGCTTTTGGCATCGAATTTTTAGTCATATTGTCAATCTGACTCTGTACTCCAGATTGAATCTGCTCAATAATCTTTGGAGACATTTGGTTAAACATACCTTCTGCCATTATTTTACACATTTCAGTAATCGTTGTAACATCTGAAGTCTTCATTTTTGCTAGCAATTCAGCGGGCACCTTAGTTTTACCATTAGAACTAAAATCAATCTTGATCTTTCTCATCGAAGAGAAATCAGGTATGTTTACATTTTTTAGATTATCACCCATTCCAGGCACTGACTTCATTTTATCTATAGCCATTGTCAACTCCTGCTCATAAGGCATTTCAGGAATATTAATTTCTTTTGGAAGCAAATTCATAACATTAGTTTGAGTCTGTGCACCTGCATGAGCAATAAATGCAACCATTATTGCTGGAGCGATAGCTGTACCTATTGATCTAACAAGTGATAATGTTGCAAGTGCCGAGTTTGACTCGTTCTTATGCGTGTTATCAAGCATCATATAATTTAATGGAGTTCCTATGGTGAATCCCATTCCAATTCCTATAAGTATCAAGCTCACAACAACATTTAAAGTATTTGGATAATTTGAAGCTACCAAAATCAGATATCCAGCTCCTAACGCACTAAACACAAACCCTAAACCTAGTACAAGCTTTGGACCAAATTTATCAATTAATTTACCAGAAAACGGAGCACCAACACCTGCAAAAAGTCCAAGAATAATTACAAAATAACCACCACTGCCTGAAGCAATTTTCAATGCATTTTCAGCAAATTGAGGTACAAAAATCATTCCCATCATTGCAATACCAACTACAAATGAAAGAATCAGCGTAACTAGAATTTTTGAATTAGTAAAATAAGAAAGATTCATAACAGGATCTTCTGCTTTCTTTTCTACTAGTATGAATATAGGCAAAAGTACTGCAAAAATAATCAGGAAAGGAAATACACTTGTACTTTGAATTGTATTCACAAAATCGAAGAAGTCAATATTCTTTAATCCATATAAAAGCGAAAGAATCATTATTACTAGTATAAAAATACCTGCAACATCTGTCTTTTTCAATACTTTTCCCTTGTTATTCGGAAGGAAAAGAAGTCCTGCTATTATTATAAATAAAGAAATAGGTAAGTTAATGAAAAAGATAAATTTCCAATTGTCTTTTCCAAATATGTCTAATATCGCGCTACCTGCTGATGAACCAAAAATATTGGCGATACCATAAACACCGCCAACCATACCTAGCGCCATACCACGCTTTTCTTGTGGAAATGATGTACCAAACTCAGCGGTTGCTACAGGAAGAATTCCCCCACCACCGATTGCTTGAACCGCTCTAGCAACAATTAACATTGTGAAGCTTTCAAAATTCTGTGCAAGCCCACAAAACAATGATCCGACTCCAAAGAGTAGAATGCTCGAAAGATAAATATACTTCCTGCCATATTTATCAGCAAACTTACCCATTATAGGTATACTTGCAGCATATGCCAAAGTGTAAATAGTTATCATCCATATCCCAGTCTTGTCATCTACCATCAGGTTATTTTGAATGACAGTCCTAGCAGGTGTAACTATACCCGTGTCAATTGCTCCCATGAAAATTCCTGCTAGATAGATAATCATGACCCATACTAGATTGAACTTTTTGTTGGATTTCTCCATTTTTAAATCACTCCATTCTTATTTAGGGCATTTCAAAATATTTTATATGAACACTGTTCATTATATATTACCCACAAAGTCCATGTCAATAACATTTTTTTTCTTTGCAGTTTATAAAAATTAATGTTACTATTTATCTATATTAGGTGATTTCAAAAATATTGATTTTAGTACTTTTCACCATTAATAAATTGACCAAGGAAATTTTTGAAATCGCCCTATAAACATTTAAATCGTGGGGTTATTTTTATGCCAAAGGTAATTAAAAATGTACGGGAAAAAATACTTATTGAAGGAAAATCTCTATTGCTGAAAAACAGTTATTCTGGCTTTAACATAAGAGAAATTTCTAAGAATTGCAGTATTGGACTTGGAACATTTTATAATTATTTTAAGAATAAAGATGATTTGGCAATTGAGATATTTAAAGATGACTGGCAGTACACACTTTCTCTTATTGATACACTGAAAACTTCCAACCATTCTTTTAAGGACAAGCTTTTTGAGATTTATTCTTCTCTTGAAGGCTTTGTAGGAAGGTATATGTCAATCTTTCATGAGATAGCTGCCGTAAAAGGCAGTGGTAATCACTGCCCAGATTATAACTCTGACTTGTATTTGAAGGTCGCAGAGCTTATTGATAAAGAAAGGATTGCCACTCCAATAAGAAATGACATTCCTTCTGACAAGCTTTCAATCTTCATAGTTTCGAATATGTTTTCTTCAATCAGAAATAGAAACTTAAACTTTGACGAGATTTACCTTTTGATGGATTTATAGGCTTTATATTATATAGGCTTCATTTTTCAGTCATATATATTAATAATCCTCCAATCTTTCTGGTCCTGCAACTATATCCCTAACTACTGCAGCGCTACAATTACCTTTTGTTTTCTTCCACATGACGAGTGTTATACAACCCTCTGCTATCTCAATCGCAGTAATACCCTCATTCTTTATACAGCTTCCCGAATTGAAGTATGATATCTCTCCAACCTTAGCAAATACTGGCTTATGAGTATGCCCAGCAACCAATAAACAATTATTCCTTTTGCACCATTCTAGTAAATTATTTTCTACATCTTTTGTCTTTCTATCATTTTGGGATGCACTTGTAGGATCCCTAACCCCAATTATTTCAATTGGCTTCCAAAAATATCTAACAAAAAACCTCCCAATTTTCCATAGTTTATCATTAAAGAAGTCGACTTGATGCCCATGAACAAGAAAGACTTTTTTCCAAGTTACATCATGCTTAAGTACTATTCCTTCGTAAACCATAATGCTTTCAAATAGTGTATTATTATAGGTTTTATACTTTTTTAAAAATTCATCATCCTTTTTAACGATATCATGATTTCCATAAATGAAGTACAATCTCCCTCTCTTATAAAACTCAGACAATTTTATAAAAACTTCTTTATGTACTTCAATTATTTTCGAGAGATTTTTGTTTTCCCAGAGTTCATCACCATCACCGATCTCAATATATGTGTAGCCATTAGTGAAGTAATAGTCTAAAGCCTCCATATAATTCCTCTTATTCTTTAGAAAATTATCTGCTGGGCTTCCATCGCCTCTATGACAATCGCTCATAAGAACAATTTTCATAGAATCATTGAAAGGAATCAAATGTGCCTCTTTAAAAACTTCAGCTAAGCGGTCAAGTCCATACATATTCAACCCCCCATTTTAGGAATTATGAAGAAAAAGCATCTCAATCATCCCTCAAATAATTACTGATTTTTTTATATACCGCAAAAACCTGCTCAGCCTTTCCAGGATTCAACATCAAATTATATAATTCAGGAGACTTATCCTTGACTGCTTTTAGTTTTTCATTAATATCTTTGCATAAACCCGTAATTTCTTTATACTTTTCACATAGAATTTGATTTTTTCTTTGAATTAAACGATCTGATTCCTTGGTTCTTGTGATTGGTTGAGGTGTACGCGGATTGGCAAATTTCAACTTGATTGTTGAATCACCTTCTCTGATTATTTCACCTTCAGTGTATTTTATATTCTTCAACCCCTTAATAAATTCATTGCACATTTCAACATCCTTAAGGGTAACAGTTATATCCATTGACAATTCGGAAGGCTCTGAAAACTCACCAAGCTTAAAACCAGTTAGCCACCAATGCTTTTCCTTTCTTTCAAATAAGACCTTGTCATTCTTTTTCAAACTGCATTCCATGTAAATTTGTTCTTCATCACTTACACATTCATAGAAAATCCCCTTAAATATATCTGGAATATCTAAATCAGACCTTAGTTCCTTATAAATCCCTATCTCGCAGCCTGTTGTCATATCATACTGACCTTTCCAGAACTCAATAAGCCACTTTTTCCCTTGATACTCAAACTCGACAGGCTCACAATCAATAATCATACCAAACGGTGCTGCTGCTTCGTCATATAAACGACAGTATCCAAAATCGCGTTGCCAAGCATCTAAATTTGAGTAAAACATATCCTGCAACGGGTCATATGAATAACCAGCAGCTTTTATTGTAATATCCAGAGCATCATTTTTTTCTATTTTCCCTTCTGTTATACCACTAAAAACCCCTTTAATTAGTGATTTTAGAAATGCTGAACCCTTAGATATATACCTTGTAATTTTTGATGCGGATAAGAATAAGACCAGTATCGCAAGCGGAACCATTGCAAATAAGATTTCCAGCAAAAACATAGTATCCATATATATCTCCAACCAAATTAAATACGATTAATCTACTACATTTATCTATCGCAAAACTCAGTTAAAGCGTTCGGTATTTTGCTCTGCTAAATGTAAGATTAATAATGTATTTAATATAAATAATTCTAATATATAATATCTGTTTAAAGCGCTATTCGTGACAAAATTAATAAGGAAAATTCAGAATTCAGAATAATTAATCACTTAGTGTTTTAACGTGTTTTGGACCCTTGATTTATTAATGCCTGACCTGTATAATTTTAATAAATCGTTATTGCTAGTTTTAAAAAACATTGTTTATTAGGTATTTAATCTTTTCATGCATACATAACATATACATATTATTTGGAGGTGGGCAATTTGGCAGAGATTAAAATTGGATTTCTCGGATTTGGTAACGTTGGAACTGGCGCATATAAAATAATTGAACAAAATGGAAGAGATATTTCTTATCGGGAAGGCTTCACTCTAAAAGTTGAAAAAATTCTTGTACGCGACAAAAATAAGGTAAGGAATTCACATGTTAACACCAACATCCTTACCGATAATATCGATGATATACTTTTAAACCCCGAAATAGCTATTGTTGCTGAGTTTATAGGGGGAGTTGAGCCTGCTAGGGAATATATTAAAAAAGCCTTGGAGCATGGCAAAAGTGTTGTTACTGCCAACAAGGAATTAATGGCAAAGCACTGGCATGAGCTTGAAAATATGGCACGTCAACACGGAGCAGGCTTATACTATGAAGCAAGCGTAGCAGGCGGCATTCCCGTTATAAAGCTTTTAAGAGAGTCATTGCAGGCTAACCAGGTCAAAGAAGTTATGGGAATAATAAACGGTACCACTAATTTTATACTTACAAAAATGTCTGAAGAAGGCAGAAGCTTCAAAGAAGTATTGGAAGAAGCTCAACGCTTAGGATATGCTGAGCCTGACCCAACCGCTGACATTGAAGGCTGGGATGCAATGTACAAGCTATCTATTCTGTCATCCTTGTCGTTTCACACAAGGGTCCATATTGATCAGGTATACCGCGAAGGCATTACAGGAATTACTGTTGATGATATTTCATACGGAAAAGAACTTGGCTATACACTTAAGTTGCTAGCAATCGCTAAAAGATTCGGGAACACTATTGAAGCAAGGGTTCACCCTACATTTATACCTGCAAACCACCCATTAGCATCAGTTCGCGACTCATATAACGCTGTCTTTATAACTGGTGATGCAGTTGGAAATCTTATGCTCTACGGAAGAGGTGCTGGTGATCTGCCAACAGGCAGCGCCATTGTATCCGACATTATTACAGCATGTCATCAAACTGGAAAACACAGGCATTCAACCCTTTATAACGAACGACCTGAGTTAGGTGAAATAGTTTTCCAAAATGATTGGGAATCAGAGTATTTTGTCCGCCTATCAGTTTCAGACAAGCCAGGAGTACTAGCGAAAATTGCAGGTGTATTTGGTAATCATGGAGTAAGCATTGAATCCGTTATTCAAAAAGGACATAATACCGAGCCTGTGCCATTAATATTTGTAACTCACAAGGCAAAGGAAATATCAATGAAAAAGGCAATCCAACTCATCAAGAATGAAGAAGATGTGATTGCCGTTGAAAATGTAATTAGAGTTGAAAAATAAGGTATTATACTAAAGGGAAAAGGTCAAAACCTTTTCCCTTTATGGATTGCGCTCAATAAGTTTTTCTGCCATTTTAACAATTCTTTCCTTCCTCGAAGCATCAATGCTTTCTATATATCTAATCAAGTAATTTTGCCACTCCTTCTCACTTTCTGACAAATGCATTTCGTCAGAATTATTGAACCCTTCGCTATACTCAGCTTTATTTGTTTTTATTCTGCTTAAGAGAATCGAAATCGGAAAATCTTCAAAAGCTGAAAAAACGTCTATATATTCATTGTTATAAAAACAATCCGCACCAAAGACATCAGCTAAATCTGAAAGACTGTGAACCTCCTTTAAAACAATCGCAATCTTGTCGAAAACATTATTACATTCACGAATGTCCTGTGTTACTCTTCTGAATAATTCATCATCCATCATTTTTCCATCTTCAAAGTGGAAACTTGAATCTGCTTCCTCTTCTTTGAGTACAATGAAAATTTCTGATATTTTGTTAATTTCAAGCAATTTAATTATTCGGCAGGTTATCACATCAACCGCTTTAAATATATATTGCCTAAAAAATTCAGAATCAATATCAAGCTCTTTAATCACTTTTCCTACAGCTTCCAAAACAACATCTTCCATGTCATCTTTTTTAATGACTGACAGGTAAACTTGCAGATACTCACAATCCTCATAATTTATTTTCTAATCCTGTGCACTTCTTTTTAGCATAATTGAGCCTAATGAGTTTGAAAGTACCAGCTCAAATATATTTACAAGCTGTTCTTTATTGTCATAGCTATAACCACGAAGTAAGCTACTTATATCATTTGAATAAAATCTTGAACAAAACTCATTTTCCCAATACAGCTTCTCTAAATAGCTGATAATATATTCAATACTGCATGTATCCATTTTATCAATACACAACGGATAATCAATCGAAGCCATTGATTCATGAGACAAAAATTCCAGCTCATACTCCTTAAAAAAGCTTGGTAGTCCTTCATCAATGGTCTCGTTGTATGCATAGTTTTCAGTTTTGATTCTATTTTTTTGAACAAGATCAAAAAGCTTTTTTGATTTCTCGAATTCCGACCTAATCAGCTCCTTGCCCTTTACATGCAATTCTTTGAGTTTCTTCGTTTTTATATGAATTATGCAAACATCAGTATTCTCTAAGCTTTTGAGATAATAATCTATTGTGTATATAATAGAAAGCATAAGGCTCTGCGCTTTATCAACAGCTATCGAACAGCTGTCTCCTTGAGTATACTTGTTTGCTTGCTCTGCAAAAAGCTGTGCAAGCTGCATCCTGATGTTTTCTATTTCATTCGAAGACAAGATCTTAAGCCTTATTGACTCATTCAATAGCGACTGCAAGTAATTTGCCTTATCAAGCTTATCTTCTCTAATAGGAAATTGTCTTTGGATTTCCGTGCTCGTTCATATTCCTCCCCAAAAAAGTATTCTTCAGAACCATCATCTTCATCTAGATTGTCATAATCATCCTCACCATTCCTAATATTCCTGGCGATTTTATCAAGGTCTCTGTTCTGGAGTAACTCTAGTGATCCATGACACCTATTGTCAAAATTGTCTTTCATTAAATCAATTAACTCATCATCACTTAACTCATCTAATGTCTCATTCTTATAATAATAAAAGGTTTCTAAAAGCTCATTAAGAATTTTAGAATAATCTCCTTGTGAGATATATGGGGAGTCACAAAACACTTCAATAATTTTATTTATTGTTCCACCTCCAAATTCGATCCTTCCAAAACCCTTTAATGCATGATCCCGTGTCTCCACCAGTTCCTTTGCTTCTTCAATAGTAAGAACCAAACCGTATTTAGATGTATTATCATTGCAACTAACGATCTCACTGATAGCAGTTTGACTCTGATCCAATATTGGTGACAGAAGAAATTTATTATCCATACTTTCCCTCCCAACATTTCTTAGAAAACCTATTGACTTTTTATGTGTTTTATGATATAGTAAAATTGGTTAGTTATTTTATTTTTTACAATATAACAATAAATATTATAATACCATTGAAATGGAGAATTTTCAATGGTATTTTTCATTAAAATAATCCTTACACACCATTCTGTATTTCATTTATAATATACTCTAAAGGCATGTGCGTACGAGCACATATCTCCTCAGGCTGCATACCGCTTTTTGCAAACCTTCTTACAACCGCTGCCATAGGTTCACCAATCTCAACAATATGTCCATCAGGATCATATACCCTCAAAACACGTTGGCACCAAGGCTGCTCGTATATTTCATGTACAAATCTTATTTTCCTATGCAAAAGCATATTTTGCACACCTTCAATTTCCTCGGATTCAAAGTAGATCTCATGGGATACTTTTTGTGGTTCTTGTTGAGTCTCGATGTAAGGAACCTTCATCATGTTGTGGGCATACTTTTTTTCCCATATGGCAAAACCACCTTCGAACTCAATGCAAGCTCCATGATCAAATTTCACTTTTTGTTCTAACAAGCATTCATAGAAGTCCATTGACTTCTTAACATCACTTACCAATATAACTGTTGCGCCAAATTTGATTGTCATTTAAGCATTTCCTCCTTATGTGATTCCAAAAAAATAACTGGTCAACTGGCGATTTCAAAAATACTGATTTATTTCGCAAATTCCTTTAAAAATTGAGCAAGGAAATTTTTGAAATCGCCCTAATCAAATCGCATGATAAATCCAGTCTTCTTACCATGCTCAAATCCTGCTTTCTCATAAAACCTTATAGTATCTTCCCCTCTACTTGTCATAAGCATAACTTTATAGCAGTCCGATTCCTTTGCGATTTCCACTGCTTTTTGAAGCAATCTCGTACCATACCCCTTTTTACGATATTCTTGATGTGTAACCACATTTTCTATAAGTCCATATGGTCTTGCACCCCTTGTAAGGTTTTTAATAATTACGAGGACGCAGCTTGCGACTATTTTGCCATCTACCTCCACTACAATATAATTTTGCTTAGGGTCATCGATTATTGATTTCCATAGATTTTCCAAGCTTTCATTACGCTCAAGCACAGGATCATCTTCATTTAAATATTTATACAGCTCAAGCAACTCATAAAGCTCGTTCTCCCGTATATGTCTTATAGATGCGTTTGCTGAAACATCATCATACTTCAATTCTCTATTATCCATAACTGTATCTCCTGTATTAAATAATTTATCTCAACATATCCCAATCTTCTCTTAAAAGTGAGTAAATGCAACTACTTTCAATTACATCATTTTTAATCACATTGTTTTTGAGCTCTGCTTCACACTTGAACCCTGATTTCTCCAAGCATTTTCTAGATCCAATATTTCTTGAGAATGGCTCAGCGGAAATTCTTATTATATCATAATTCTCAAAAAGAAATTCTACGATCATTTTTACAACCGTTGTCATTATTCCTTTTCCCCAATACTCCTCGGCGAGAAAGTATCCGATTTCTGCATTTTTTCGATAAACATCCTCTTGTAAATAAGTACCAACATTTCCTACTACCTTTCCATCGACCACAATAGCAAAAACCCTAACAAGCTTATTACTATCACTTGCATGATTATCTATAAACCAGTGAGCATCTTCAAGCTTATATGGATGTGGAAATGCATCCCTCAAGTTATCGAAAATCTTTTTATTATTCCCAATTTCCACTAGTCTTTCTGCGTCTTCTTTCCTCCATTGTCTAAGCAGAATATTTCCAACTCTTATCTCCATTTTTAACTCACTCCTCTTTTTTTTATTATACATACCGCTACCAAGCAGCAATGCTACGCGGGTCAACGCGGTGAGGTTTTCAAGGATTAATTCCTAAGCTGTCAATGATTATAGTCATGCACTTAACGAATCATTTGAACATTTTTCACCTTCTCGTAAATTGCATTTATTACAGCCTGAACATTGGTGGCTTCTTACTGCAATATTTGGCTTTTTACTTACAGGCTTTATTCTGGATGTATAACTTGCAAGCGTACCCATAGGGCATATAGCACACCATGTTCTTTGACTGAATACTGCTCCAAGGATTATTGCTAAAAGTGTTGTTATTAAAACCATCCTCACGAAAACGCTCCCGACTGAAGCAAAACTTCCCCATGCTAAATATATCTGAAGAAAAAATCCACCCATAAGTATAGTTAAAAACCCAAATTTAAACCATTGTTTTTTTAAAAGATTAGGTATTTTTATTTTTCTGCTTATTTTCGACAAAATTATATCATTAAAACTTCCTCTCGGACAGTAATTAGCGCACCACCGTCTACCTTTAAAGAATGATACAACCACAGGTGCAAGCATACAGATAAGCGCACCCACTCCTATTGCTGGATAAAACAGCCCAACACTCAAAAAAACAATTAATAAAGTCCATGCCCATTGATGAATAAATCTTTTTATTTTTTCCAAAATTATCGCCTCCATATAATAATGTACATACCCCCTCGGGGTATGTACATTATTATATGTTACAAAAACTTATTTGTCAATCACGATTTATTTTTTCAAATTCAGATCCATTAGTTAATTCCACAACCTCCACCACTGCATCCACCATTAGCTCTTCCAATGCCTCGGCCCATTCCTTTACCTGATCCTTTACCCAATCCATTACCTATTCCGCAGCTGCCTTGTCCTTTTCCAAAGCTAACACCATTGTTTTTACCTATCTTAGCACTTCCTTTTCCGTCACAAGTTGCCTGGTTATTCTTTATAGCATTGTAAATCTCATCTGCCTTTTCCTTATTGATCTTACCATCCTTCACCATCTGGTCAAGTAAAGCTTTCCTTTGCTCAAGCATCTGTGCTTTGAATTCATCAAGTTTGCCTGCCTCATTTGCAATGGTTCCATATGTTTTACCTTGAGCTCTTTCCTTTGTTACATCACTAACTGTTTTCCCTGTTAATGCTGCTGCGATATCTACTGGAGTCTTAGCAGCATCAGCATATACTATTCCAGCTACCCCTAATGCACCTACAATTGAAGTCAATACGATTATTTTTTTAATATTTTTCATAAAATCACTCCTCATTTGGATTTGTTTTGTATATTTTTATTATAGAAATTAATTGTGTCATAAACTTGTCAAAAGTTCGAAACAATTATGTCATTTCGATCCTTAAATATATGTTTATTTTAAAAACACAAGGGTAATTGTTATTATGAGTAGATTTCTTGACGATATTACTATTAAAAGAAATTTTGCTCTGCTAAGACGGTCCTAAATGTAAGATTAATAATCACCTAATATAGATAGGAGGATTTATTTTGAAATATATTCTTATTGCTGATGATAATGAAAGTATTGTTGATATATTAAAAACCTATGTATCAAAAGAAGGCTATACACCAATTACAGCTTCTAATGGAGTTGATGCAATTAACCTCTTCTTAAAGAATTCGCCTGTTTTAATCCTTCTTGATGTCATGATGCCTGGTAAAGACGGTTTTGAGGTTTGTAAGGAAATTCGACAGACCTCAAACGTACCTATTATTATGATAACTGCAAAGGGTGAAGATGCAGACAGAATTATGGGACTAGATATAGGTGCAGATGACTACATTGTAAAGCCATTTAGTCCTGGAGAAGTCATGGCGCGTATTCGTGCTGTTTTAAGACGAATCGACACTTCGGATGACACAAAAAAGGACATTGTGCAACATCCTGGTCTTATGGTTAATCTTTCCGATTACGAAGCTAGAATTTTTGACAAAGAAATAAGTCTTACTAAAAAGGAAATTGAAATATTGTGGCTCTTAGCAAGCAATCCTGGAAAGGTATTTTCCCGTGATAACCTTCTTAACAGTGTTTGGGGCTATGATTATTTTGGAGATGCCCGCACTGTTGATACCCATATAAAAAGGCTTCGGGCAAAAATCGATATTTCTGACGATTTTTTGTGGGATATCAAAACAATTTGGGGTGTGGGATATAAATTCGAGGTGAAAAATGTTTAAAAAAAGAATAGCATTCAAATTAACCGCTGGATTTGTCGTTATTGTATTGTTATCCATGCTTACAATTGGAGTTTTTTTCATTCAAATGTTCAAGCAATATACATTTGAAAGCGCTGAAAAAACTCTTTTAGAAAGAGCCCGAAACATCTCAAGCGTTGTTTCTCAAAACACACAGAGCAATGGCCAGATGCGCGGTTTTGGAGGCTTTATACGTTTTCTTGATACACTTGCTGAAGCGAAAGTTTGGATTACAGACACTAACGGCAATCCCGCAGTACTATATGGAATGGGAATGGGTTACTCATTCACATCCGACCCTTTGTCCGAAGAAGCTAAAAAAATGATAAGTGAGGTTGTATCGGGAAAAGAGGCCATTAGTCAAAGCTTTAGCAGTTTATACAGTGAAGAAACTCTTACCGTTGGAGTTCCTGTTTATAACTCTCAAAGCCAAGTGATAGGGACTGTATTGCTTCATGCCCCTGTCACAGGAATAACCTCAACCCTTGATAAAGCAACAAGCATCCTTCTTTTAAGTCTAATTTTCGCATTAGTACTTACAATAGGTTTGGGAATATTTTATTCTCTTCTTTTTACACGTCCGTTAAAAGCTATGAATTCTACTGCAATTCAAATGGCAAAAGGTAATTACAGTGCACGAACTGGCATAAACCGCTTAGACGAGATTGGTCAGCTTAGTGAATCCCTTGATCAATTGGCATCTACGCTTGATCAGACCATAAACCAGCTTTATCAGGAAAAAGGTAAAATGGTCGATATTATATCAAGTATTTCAGAAGGAATTGTTGCCTTTGATACTGACTTGAATCCATTAAGTCAAAACTATGCCCTTCGCCAAATCATGAAGCGACCTACTCCATATGAAAATGAACAGCTAAAAAATGACTTTAAACAAATGGGAATAGATTGTTCTCTTGAATCGGTAATTCGAGAAAAAAAAGCTCTACAAACAACAAATGAATGGATGGATAAAAAACTAAAGTTCACATTATCTCCCATATTAGATAACCATTCCAACGTTACAGGAAGCGTTGCATTAGTCCAAGATATTAGTGAAAGTGAACATTTAGAACAACTCAGAAAGGATTTTGTTGCAAACGTTTCCCATGAATTCAGAACCCCTTTGACCATTATAAAAGGCTCACTTGAAGCTATCATTGATGGTGCAGTTTTTGACATGGAGGATATTAAACGATATTTAGACAGGATGCTTTCCGAAACTAGAGTCCTAGAAAGATTGGTAGGTGACCTTCTTGAACTTTCAAGGCTTCAGTCAGGTAAAATATCATTTAATATGGAAAAGCTAAACATTTCCAACCTTATTTCAGATGTCGTAAAAAGCATGGTAACAATTGCAGCAAAAAAGGATATAAAAGTAGAATATTCAATTGCAGATATTCTCCCTGCAGTAATTGGAGATTATGATCGACTTCGTCAATTATTTGTAATATTTATTGATAATGCTATTAAGTATTCACCTGAAAAAACTGTCATTACTATTGTCACTAAAGTTGGAGATTCACTTGAAATATCGATTAAAGACCAAGGTTATGGGATATCTGCCGATGAGCTGCCATACATTTGGGATAGATTCTATAAATCTGACAAGACAAGAAAAAGTAATGGTAGTGGCTTAGGACTTGCCATAGCAAAACATCTCATTAGGCTCCATGGAGGGAAAGTAGAGCTTCAAAGTGATATCGGAAAGGGTACAAAAGTTACGGTATATCTCAAATTTTTAAAAGAATAGCCAATGAATGCTGTAGATATTTCCCTGGAAATGTAGAAATTCGCGTTTACCTATATTAAATCTTACATTTAGCAGATAGATAAATGTAAAAGATTAATTGTATTTAATATAAATCGACAAATGTAAAAGATTAAATGAATTTAATGTAGTTTATAAAAATTAAGGTCTTTGTTTCTTGAAAAACTTGGAAACAAAGACCTTAAAATCCTAAAATCATGTGACATTCCAATCATTATTTCAACAAACTGTCAATTCTTGCCTGATCAAATCCTACTATGATATTTCCATCGATATCAATAACTGGCACGCCTCTTTGACCTGATTTATTTATCATTTCCATTGCTGCTTCCCTATTTTTCGATACATCTAAATCTTCATAAGCCACCGCTTTAGATGAAAGATAATCTTTAGCTACAGTACACCATGGACATGTTGGTGTAGAATATACTTTAACTGTCATAGTATTTCCTCCTCAATGATTGTTGTTTTATTCACTAATTATATATACCTCATATCGGTATACATAAACAAAAAATAATCACCTAATCTGAAAACTTCATGAAACTGTTCATCGTCTTTGCTAGTTCACTCAAAGCCTTTTCCCTGTCTTCGGATGAAACTATGTTTTCAATACATGACCTCGAATTCTTTTCGAGTATCAAACTACCTACTTTATTTATAGCAGCTCTAACAGCTGAAACTTGTATCAAAATATCGGAACAGTTCTTTTCTTCATCCACCATTTTTTGAATACCTTTTACCTGACCTTCTATTCGTCTCAGTCTTTTAATTATATCTTGTTTTGTTTCAATTTTATTTTCGCTCATTTAATATCCTCCAATACTATATAGGGGTATATTAATATTATATATTATTTGCTAATATGTTTCAATTTATTAGATTTATGATTTGTTGCGTTCAATCCATTAATCTCCATTAATACGGGTAAGCTTTACTTTTTTAGTTTGTTTTGCTATGATATTTTAAGGAATATTTCTTGGACAAACCTTAGTTTGTTAATTTTATGTATACACAATTCAAAGGAGATGATGTAATGTCAGATCAAATTAAACAAATAGCTATGCGTATAAAGGAACTCAGAGAAATAGGCGGTATTTCAGTTGAAAATATGGCAAAGGAGTTCGAAGTCCCTATCCAAACATATATGGAATATGAAAACGGAAATATTGATATTCCTGTGAGCCTCATATACAAAGTCGCCAGCAAATTCAATGTTGAACTCACTGCAATACTTACAGGTGAAAACCCAAGGCTTCATACGTACTGTCTTGTCAGAAAAGACAAGGGCATTGGTGTTGAACGAAGAAGGGATTATAAGTATCAAAATCTAGCATACAATTTTTTGCATAAGAAAGCAGAACCTTTCTTGGTATCTGTAGATCCGAATCCAGAAAACGACCCTATTAATTTCAACTCACATCCAGGACAAGAATTCAACTACGTTTTAGAAGGAACATTAAAAGTAATTGTCGATGGTCATGAGCTTATTTTAAATGAGGGAGACTCGCTATTTTTCGACTCTAATGCTCCTCATGGAATGAAGGCGTTAGGTGGCCAAACTGCAAAGTTCCTTGCGATAATACTATAAATTTATATATAAAAGTACTGTAGGAGGTTATATTAATGTTACTGGAGAAATATCTTTCCCGTGTAGAGTTTGATTCATATGAAGATTTCTTTAAAAATATGAAAGTAAATGTACCAGACAATTTTAATTTTGCATATGATGTAGTTGACGAATATGCACAAAAAACACCTGAAAAAACAGCAATCGTTTGGTGTGATGAAAATGGTGATCATGCTACTTTTACTTTTGCACAGCTTAAAGAGTATAGCGACAAGACTGCCAACTTTTTCAAATCTGCTGGTATCACTAAGGGTGATCCAGTTATGCTCATATTAAAAAGACGCTATGAGTTCTGGTTCTGCATTTTGGCACTTCATAAAATTGGTGCTGTATGTATTCCTGCAACCCATCTTTTGACAACAAAAGATCTAGTATACAGAAATAATGCCGCTGACATCAAAATGATTGTTTCTGTTGCAGAGCCTGAGGTTTTAAATCATATTGATGAGTCACAAGCCAAATCTCCTTCCCTTAAAGCAAAAGCAGTTGTTGGTGCTTCCCGTGAAGGCTGGTATGACTTCAACGCGGAGCTTCTTAAATGCTCATCTGAGTTTACAAGACCAACTGGTACAGCTGCGCCTACAAATGAAGACATGCTTCTTCTTTATTTTACTTCTGGAACTACTGGAATGCCAAAAATGGTTAGCCATAACTATACCTATCCTCTTGGCCATATACTTACCGCAAAGTACTGGCAGAATGTTACCGACAATGGATTACATCTGACAGTTGCCGATACTGGCTGGGCAAAGGCTGTTTGGGGAAAAATATACGGCCAGTGGCTGGCAGGCGGGGCAGTTTTCGTATATGACTATAATAAATTTGTTCCAAAAGAGCTACTTGAAGTTATCAGTAAGAATGGTGTAACATCTTTTTGTGCTCCACCAACCATTTACAGATTCTTTATAAAAGAAGATCTCAGTAAGTATGATTTCAGCAAATTAAAATACTGTGTTGTTGCTGGAGAGCCTCTTAATCCTGAAGTTTATAACCAATTCTTTAATATAACAGGATTAAAACTAATGGAAGGTTATGGACAAACTGAGCTTACTGTTGTTATGGGAACATATCCTTGGATGGAACCTAAGCCAGGCTCTATGGGAAAACCATCTCCTGGATATGAAATTGACCTTGTTGATGAAAATGGTAACTCATGTGATGTAGGTGAAGAAGGCCAAATTGTCATTCGCACCGCTAATATAAAGCCTGCAGGTATGTTCGATGGCTATTACAGGGACCCCGAGCTTACCAATAAGGTTTGGTATGATGATGTATATTATACTGGCGACATGGCATGGCGTGACGAAGATGGTTATTACTGGTTTGTAGGAAGGGCTGATGACGTAATTAAAAGCTCTGGCTATAGAATCGGGCCTTTCGAAGTAGAAAGTGCACTGCTTGAGCATCCTGCTGTATTAGAGTGTGCCATCACGGCTGTACCTGATCCTGACAGAGGTCAAGTTGTAAAAGCCACTATCGTACTTGCAAAAGGATATACAGCCAGTGACAATCTTGCAAAGGAGCTTCAGGAGCATGTAAAAAAGGTTACAGCACCTTACAAGTACCCTAGAATTATTGAGTTTGTTCCTGAGTTGCCAAAAACTATTAGTGGTAAAATCAGAAGGGTTGAAATCAGAGATAAAGATAAATAAAAATTTTATACATTATAAAAAAGCGGATTGCATACTTATCTATAGATAAATATCAGTCCGCTTTTTAATTCCAAATTATATAGATTGAAGTTATACTCCTGCAATCTTTGTCAAAATCTCATTACTTCTTTCGATAAATTTTGTCATGGCGTCAGCCTCAAGCTGCTTATGGCTCATCATCGCAAGATCATGTATATGCTCACATATCATTTTTACATCATCCTTGCGTGACTCATCTTCCTGCATTTTGATAACATTCTTTATCAATGCGTTGTTCTTGTTTAAAACAAGTGTCTCTTCATTTCCAAACATTGCTCTCATATCTAATCCGCCACCGAATCTCGCGCTCATTTCCTGCATTCTTCTAGAATGCTCTTCTAATAGAACCATTCCTGGAATTGATACAGTCTTTAAGCCCTCAACCTTAACCTTAAGCTTATCATTATTCAATACTTCCTTAAATAACTTTTCAAGCTTCTCTTGGATTTCTTTATTTTCATCTTCTGACCCTTCTCCTTTATCCTTCAAGCTTTCAGAAAGATCCGAGTCAATTCTTAAGAACTTGACACCATTCTCCTTAACTTCAAGATGACTGATAAAGTGATTATCTATCATTGTAGTAAGCAAAATTGCTTCCATGTCATGTTCATTGAAAATCTTAATGTATTGAGCTTGTTGCCTTTCATCTGATACATAGAATACCTTGTTTTCATGTTTCTCCTTATTGCGCTCTAGATATTCCTTTAGATTCAGGTAGTCTCCCTTGATTGTTTTATAAATAACAATATCCTTCACTCTGTCATGAAACTTGTCTTCACGTATACAACCATATTTGACAAATGGATTGATATCATCCCAGTACTTATTATAGTTTTCTCTGTCATTTTCGTAAATGGAAGAGAGCTTGTCAGCTACCTTTTTAGTTATGTGGCTTGAAATCTTTGTAACATAGCCATCATTTTGCAAGAAACTTCTTGAAACATTAAGAGGTAGATCTGGACAGTCTAGTACACCCTTTAAGAGCATTAAAAACTCGGGTATTACTTCTTTTATGTTGTCAGCCACAAAAACCTGATTATAGTAAAGTTTGATCTGACCTTCATTCGTTTCAAACTCGTGCTTTAATTTAGGGAAATATAAAATTCCTTTAAGGTTAAATGGATAATCCATATTCAAATGAATCCAGAACAAAGGCTCATTATAATCATGGAATACCTTTCTATAGAACTCTTTGTACTCTTCATCAGTGCAATCCTTAGGATTTTTAAGCCATAAAGGATTAGTGTCATTTAATGGAGCAGGCTCTTTTGATTCTTTTTCTTCATTATCTTTATTTTCCTCTTCCTTAGATGCAGTATCTTCTTTTTTCTCATCTCCATCCTCAAAGTATACTTCGTATGGAAGAAATGAGAAGTATTTTTCCAATACAGATCTTACCTGGAATGACTCAAGGAACTCAGCACTATCCTCTGACATATAAAGAGTCACAGTTGTACCACGCTCTGTTCTGTCTGAATCCTCCATATCGAACTCAATTCCGCCTGTACTAATCCATCTGACAGCATTTTCACCTTTCTTGAATGAAAGAGTATCTATCTGGACCTTGTCAGCAACCATAAATGCAGAGTAAAAGCCTAGTCCAAAGTGTCCTATTATTTGTCCTTCATCAGTCTTGTCCTTATACTTCTCTAAAAAGTCTTTAGCACCAGAAAATGCGATCTGATTGATATATTTTCCAACCTCTTCATAAGTCATACCTATTCCATTATCGCTTATCTGAATAGTCTTATCTTCCTTGCTAACCCTTACCTTTATCTGCCACTTTGTATCACTTTCGATCTCAGCTTCACCAATTGTACTTAGCTTCTTTAGCTTGCTGATAGCATCTGAAGAGTTTGATACCAATTCACGGATAAAGATATCCTTCTCTGAATAAAGCCATTTCTTAATTATTGGAAAGATGTTTTCTGTATTAATTGAAATATTTCCACTTTCACGTACCATTTATATACCCTCCTTAGCAGTATTTCTAATAATTAATATTACATTTCGTATAGAATTTGTCAAGTATTTTTTAGCACTCTCTTTAATAGAGTGCTAACAATTTAGTCATATCTATATTAAATACATTATTAATCTTACATTTAGCAGTTAGATAAATGTAATAGATTAATCGTATTTAATCTATGTTTATGTAATAATCATCCAATAAATAATTATATAGAATTAATTTAATTTTGCCGATAAATAATTTGAAATATGTTATGAATTTAGAAAGGGGTTTTACTTATGAATCTGATGTCGAATTTTGGACGTATTCTTAAATTAATAAAATCTCATATAACAAGGATTTTAGGAAGTATCCCCAGTTTATTAAAAGGAATTCCGCCATTAATCAAAAAATCACCCCAACTTTTTAAAAAATCACCTCAATTTTTCAGAAGAATTCCTGAATTATTTAAAAGAATTCCTGAATTATTTAAAAGAATTCCTGAGCTTATAAAAAAATCGCCTCAATTTATTATAAGTGGAATAAAATTACTATTTAAACCTAAAAAGCTTATATACACTATTGCAAAAACTTCAAGGTTTATTACCATAAAAGTTCGACTCCTTGTCTTTTTTATACTTTTATCAAGTATACCATTATTAGTAATCGGTATAACAAGCTATACAAAATCACGCAATGCTGTCGAAACAAAAATCAACTCATATTCAAGTGAAATAGTATTACAATTCGGTCAGAACATTAAAAGCTTATTATCTTTTATTGAGTCAGGCTCTACAGAAGTTCAAAAAAACGAAATCTTTTTAGAAACCATAAATAAATACGATCAAGGTGCAATATCTGATTCTGATGCTCAGTTAGCATTAGGCGATATCATAAATATTAAGTTTTCAGAAACATCTATTGAGGGTTGTGTTGGAGCATTATATATTGCAAAAAATAAAATTGTAGGCTATAGCTCAAGCTACCAGGTAGCAAGCGAGTTTAACGGTAAAGAAAAAGAGTATTCTAAAATCGCTGAAGAAGGTAAAGGCAGATTTGTATGGTTTATCCAAAGAGGAAATAGAAGCACAGAAAGTTTTATATTATGTTTGCAGCAGATTTATAACAATGTAACAGGTGATCCTTTAGGAACAATGGTTGTAATACTTAACGACGCATATATTTCAAAGACCTATAATTCAATAAATATTGAAGGATCAAAAGATGTTTTTCTATTAGATGTTGACGGAACAATAATATCAACAAAAAATAGCGAAAGTATCAAAGAAAATACAAAGTATTCAAACGAAAAGCTTTTAACAACAATATCAGATTCATACAAAAAATCAACTGAAAAGAAACCTAATTCAAGTAGTGAAAATCAGATAATAAAGGGATTTGTTCACTCATCAATATCAGGTAAGGACTTTTTACTTAGCTATTCTCAAGTGCCAAGCAGTCGATGGTTTGTTGTAGCAACGATTCCAATGTCATATATTCAAGCAGAATCACTCGAAATAAGAAACCAAATTTTCATTGTTAGTATTATAATATTCATTCTTGCAATCATAATTTCATTATTTATTTCAAGCAGCATATCAAATCCATTAATGGTTCTTGAAAGCAATATGAAAGAAGCAAAAGACGGTAATCTAAATGTCTTCTTTAAAGATAATTTTAGAGATGAGATTTCTGTGCTTGGTAAGAACTTCAATGATATGGTAACAAACATACGAAAACTCGTTACAAAAGTACATGATTCATCCAGTCACGTATTAGAAAGCGCAACAAAAGTAAACAAACTATCTCAAGGCAACTATGTATCAGCTGAACAAATTTCTATAAGTATGGATGAAATAGCAAAAGGTGCGTGTGATCAAGCAGATGATAACTATAAATCCCTGCAATTTGTAAACGTACTCTCAGGCGATATTAAGCAGGTTAGCGAGAATGTAAAAATCGTATCAGATATTGTTTATGAAACCCAAAAAATGAGCCAAGGTGCTCTTAATGCTGTTGAAACACTCAATGCAAAATCAGCCCAGACAGAAAAAGTAACTGAAGTTATTGTAAATAATATAACCGCTTTAAATTTAGATATGAAAGAAATACAGAAAATTATAAAATTTATAGGAGATATTTCTGAACAGACCACACTACTCTCACTTAACGCCGCAATTGAAGCTGCAAGAGCTGGAGATGCTGGCAAAGGCTTTGCTGTAGTTGCCGAGCAAATAAGAAAGCTCGCAATTAAAACAAAGTCATCCCTTACATCTATTAGCACTGTTATACAAAATATTCATAATAAAACTGAACTTACTTATGATTCAGCAAATAATACTCAGGAGATAATAAAAGCACAAATGGAAGCTGTAACTCAAACTGAAATATCATTCAGAGCTATATTTGAATCAATGGAAAACATAAGTAAGTATATGCAGGAGTTTGAATCATCAGCCGATAGAATTTTAGATTCTGGAGAAAAAACTCTTGAAAAAATTAATAGTATATCTTCCGTTTCCCAAGAAACCGCTGCAACTGTTGAAGAAATATCCGCTACTGCCGAACAACAAATGCAAGAAATTCAAGAAGTATCAAGTGAAGCTAAGCTATTGAATACGATGGCAAATGAATTAAACGAATCAATTTCTACCTTTAAAATTTAAAATTAAGCATAGTAATACAAAACCACTATAATTCCCCACACAATAAAAAGCGGATTGCATACTTATCTAGATTAAATACAATATTAATCTAAAGATAAATATCAGTCCGCTTTTTAATTCCAAATTCCTTCAAAAATTGACCAAGAAAATTTAGAAAATCTCCTTAACAGAATATTTCATGACATAATCAGTCAATAAAAATTCATATGGAATTTTTGAAATTTTGCCGATATTAATCATTGAAAACATGTTATGTTATGTCATGTTTATGAAAGGAGTTATGTTTATGAAATTTAAGTTCAATTCAAAAAATATTAACAAATCACATCAATCAATTGTAAGTGGAGATAATATTCTACTTAAACTAAAAAAGCTTATATACAATATTGCAAAAACTTCGAGATTTATCAGCATAAGGGTGCGACTCCTTGTATTTTTCATACTTTTATCAAGTATACCATTATTAGTGATTGGTATAACAAGCTATAACAAATCAAAAAGTGCAGTTGAAACAAAAATCAACTCCTATTCAAGTGAAATTGTATTACAATTCGGTCAAAACATAAAAAGCCTGATGTCTTTTATTGAGGCAGGATGTACAGAAGCTCAAAAAGCCAAAGTATTCGAAGAAACCATTAATAAATACGATCAAGGTCTAATCTCTGAGTCTGATGCTCAGGCAGTATTTGCCGAAATTCTAAATGTTAAGTTTTCAGAAACGACAATTGAGGGTTGCGTTGGAGCATTATATATAGCAAAGGATAAAGTTGTTGGTTATAGCTCGAGCTATCAAACAGCAAGCGAAATTAACGGTAAAGAAAAAGAATATTCTAAGATCGCTGAAGAAGGCAAAGGCAAATTTGTATGGTTTATCCAAAGAGGAAATAGAACCAGTGAAAGTTATATATTATGTTTGCAGCAGATTTATCACAATGTAACAGGCCAAGTGCTAGGAACATTGGTTGTAATGCTTAACGACACATATATTTCAAAGACATATGATTCAATAAATATTGAAGGATCAAAAGACGTTTTTCTATTAGATGTTGACGGAACAATAATATCAATCCAAAATAGCGAAAGAATAAAACCAAATACAAAGTATTCAAACGAAAAACTTTTAACAAAAATATCTGATTCATATAAGAAATCCACTGAGACAAAACCTAATTCAAGTGGCAAAAATAAGGTAACAAAGGGGTTTATTCAATCATCAATATCAGGCGAGGACTTTTTACTTAGCTATTCTCAAGTTCCAAATACTAAATGGTTTGTTGTTGCAACGATTCCAATGTCATATATTCATGCAGAATCAATCGAACTAAGAAACCAAATTTTCATAGTTAGTCTTATAATATTTATTATTGCAATCATAACTTCAATATTTATTTCTATTAGTATATCTACTCCATTAAAAAATCTTGAAAACATTATGAAAGAAGCTAAAGAGGGTAATTTAAATGTCCTTTTTAATGATGATTTCAGAGATGAGGTTACTATCCTTGGTAAAAACTTCAATGATATGGTGAAAAATATAAAAATACTCGTTTCTAAAGTAACTGATTCATCAATCCACGTTCTAGAAAGTGTAGCAAAAGTAAACAAACTATCTCATGACAACTATTTATCAGCTGGGCAAATAGCTACAAGCATGGATGAAATAGCAAAAGGCGCATCCAATCAAGCAAATGACAATTATAAATCTTTACAGTTTGTAAATGTCCTCTCAAACGACATTTCGCAAGTTAGCAAAAACGTAAAAAACGTATCAGATATTGTAAATCAAACTCAAAAAATGAGCCAAGAGGCTCTTAATGCTGTAGAAACGCTCAATACCAAGTCACTTCAGACAGAAAAAGTAGCTGATGCTATTGTAAGTAATATAACAGCTTTAAACGCAGATACAAAGGAAATACAAAAAATTATTAAGTTTATAGATGATGTTTCTGAACAAACCTCGCTACTCTCTCTTAACGCAGCAATTGAAGCTGCAAGAGCAGGAGAGGCAGGCAAAGGTTTTGCTGTAGTTGCCGAGCAAATAAGAAAGCTGGCAATCCAAACAAAGTCATCCCTTACAACTATTAGCACTGTTATAAAGAATATTCATACTAAAACTGAGCTTACTTATAATTCAGCAAGTAATACCCAAGAGATAATAAAAGCACAAATGGAGGCTGTAACCGAAACTGAGTCATCATTTAAAGCTATATTAGATTCAATGGAAAACATTAGCAAGTACATGCAGGAATTCGAATCATCTGCCGATAGAATTTTAGAGTCTGGGCATAAGACACTTGAAACAATTAATAGTATATCATCTGTTTCCCAAGAAACTGCTGCAACTGTTGAAGAAATATCCGCTACAACTCAACAGCAGATGGATGGAATACAAGAAGTATCAAGCGAGACTACGGTATTGAATGCTATGGCAAATGAATTAAACGAATCAATTTCGACCTTTAAAATATAATTTCAAGCATTCCATTTTCCACATTTATCACCCCAACGTGCAAGTATGTGTTGATCCGAGTTTATTTCCAAAAGCTCACACATATTTGCACATCCCTTACATTCATTGCTTAAAACCCTGAAATCTTTTTTAGATACTTCAAAGCCACCAAAGTTTGTGCCACTCTGGTTTCTTCGAATTTTCTCCTTTGCTAACAATGCAACTCCAAATGCACCCATCACATCATAATACTCTGGAATTACTATCCTTAGTTTTAGTTCCCTCTCAAAAGCAGCTACAATCCCCTGGTTCGCAGCAACCCCTCCTTGAAATACTACAGTATCTATTATATCCTTTCCCTTCGCAAGATTATTTAGATAGTTTCTCACGAGTGCTTCACAGAGACCATTTATAATATCCTCAATACTATGCCCAGTCTGTTGTTTGTGAATCATATCAGACTCTGCAAAAACAGCGCATCTTCCAGCTATTCTTACAGAAGATTTTGAATTCAACGCATACTTACCAAATTCCTCAATTGGTATCTCAAGTCTTGCAGCCTGCCTATCGAGAAAAGATCCTGTACCTGCTGCACAAACAGTATTCATTGCGAAATCATACACAACATTATTTCGTATCAAAATAATTTTCGAATCCTGACCTCCGATTTCCAGTATGGTTTTTACTTCTGGAACAAGCTTTTGTGCAGCTATTGCATGAGACGTAATCTCATTTTTAATAACATCAGCACCAACTATAACACTTGCGAGCTGTCTTCCACTTCCTGTAGCACCTACACCCTTTATTGTTATTTTATCACCAAATATATCTGATATTATCTGCATTCCAGACTTTATTGCCTTTATGGGCTTTCCACTTGTTCTAAGATATAGCTTTTCTATCACATTTTCTTTTTCATCTATAATTACTAAATTTGTACTAACCGAACCCACATCAATTCCAAGATAACAACCTATCTCTTTCAATTTCATCCAACTCCTTTCTCCTTGCAAGCAAATCAACAAAGGCTTCAACTCTAGTGATATAGCCAGCTTCACCAGTCATTTCATCAATAATAATATTAAGAACAGGTATATTAAAATCTCTCTCAATAGAAGGCAAAATACTCTTTGATACAATTTCAGGCATACATGCAAGAGGAAAAATCTGAATTATTCCATTAAAGCCCTCCTTAGCATATATTACTGTATTCCCAAGCGTTTCTTGCGTATGTCCTCCTATCATTGCCCCTAAATATGGCTTTGCCTCACGTTTGAATCTACCCCCACTATTTATGTGCAGTGCTTTTTTTATGATATGATCACTTATCCAGTTGCTTAATGTAACCTGCCTACTAACTTCAACACCTTCGTGACCAAGTTTAGCTTCAATATTGTGATTGGCAAAAGAATCTATGCTTGTGTAGATTTCACCAACGATTCCAACTCTAAGAGGCCTAAATTTGTTGTCAATTTCAACACTCAGAAGCTCTTCCCTTGCCCTCTTAATATGCTTTTTTATATTTTCGGATCCTTCCACATTTAATACACTCTTTTGAAAGGTCTTATATATCTTGTCAGTACTCCCTTTTAATATTTCTCTTGGCCTTATCTTAAACGTAAGCTTTTCTAGCTCATCAACCATAAACGCGACATCCGAAGTATTCTTGAGTATCTTAAGTATTTTGTAAGGATTTACTCTGCCATTTATCATCTTGATACTCTCAATCAATGTTTTAAAGCTTTTTCCATTGGACTCAAGTGTTATTACCTCCATATAAAGTCCAAGATCTTTTAGTATTTCCCTGTGCATTTGAGCGTAATAACCAAATCTACAAGGGCCATATCCACCTGCAATTAGTATTGTATCAGCGCCACTCTTGTGAGCTTCAATAAAGTTACCAAGATTTATTTTCAAAGGAAGGCATGCCATTTCTGGCGCATGCTTCATACCTACTTCAAGAGACCTAGCGTTATTAAACGGTGGAATGATATACTTAACTCCTATATCATCAAGCATTGCCTTTGCTGGTATATATGTATTACCCATGTGTGGAAAAGTTATTATCATATTTTCTCCTCCATCTAAGCATATCAATAAATGCCTCAATTCTTGTATCCATTCCAGCTTCACCTGAATGTTCATCAATAGTTAATGTAATAAATGGTATGTTACTTTTCCGCCTTATAATTCGTTCTGCCAAGTCTCCAATAAATGAATCAATTCCACAGCCAAAAGCCATCAGATAAATCACACCATCAATGTCATTACTCTCAGCAAAACTCATAATGCTTCCTATCGCCTTTCTTCCAAAGTTCCAGAAAATCTTTTTAGGAAGAGTATTGCAATTTTTGTTTATTACTTCATCATCAATCATTTCGTGTGTAATAATATTTGCGCCGTTGTTTCTGATCTTCTTTATAATATTCATATTGGCATAGCCGTCACAAATATTATATGGATGTCCAATCAAAACAATATTTAATAGTTCCTTCTCCTTTATTACGTAAATATTTCTTTTTCTATCAATAATATCGCTTGCCATTATTCCTTTTTTAAGCTGACCTTTATGTTCTTCATATCTTTCAAAAGCCTTATAATATGCCTTTTTAATCTTACTACGGTTTCTAGTTATATGCTTTCCCATTTCAAACGCAGCACTAAATGCATTGCTTCTAGGATCTCTTAAGTTTATTTCCGTATCAATCAATTTGGGTAATCCCTTTACTGTATTTCTTATCATATCAGGCAAACCGCCAAATTTTGGACAAATATATTCGCCTTTAGAAATGCTTGTTAGCCTGGGAATCAATAAAAAATCAACCCCGTTCTTTAAATTCATAACATGTCCATAGAAAATTTTAACAGGGAGACATGCTTCATCTACACATATTCTGATACCTTCATCTAACGTTTTCCTTGTAGTCCGATCCGAAATTACTACCTCTGCACCAATTTCTTCAAAAAACACATCAAGAAAAGGATATAATTGATAATAGAAAAGTCCTCTTGGGATACCTACTCTAACACCCATCAAATCACCTCGTCTGTTATTATTTACATATTTATTAATTTTATTCTTAATTAATAAACCATAATATAATGTTTCATACAACTCCCAGATCAAAAAACAACAATTAAAAGCAACAATATTAAGGCTTTATATCTCAAAAATTTTGTATTTTTTTTTGAAATATGTTATAATGAAATAGATATAATTTTACGATAAAAATTATATATTAAATACATCGTATAAGCATTTCATAATTCTTCACCTTAGGAGATTTCAAAAATCACCTTATATTAAAAATCACTAATTTATATTGCATCTTTCACATTACATATCATTAATGCAATATGTTATTTGATTTTAGGTAATTCAAAAAACAACTGGTCAACTGGCGATTTCAAAAATAATGATTTTAGTACTTTTGACCATTATAAATTGACCAAGGAAATTTTTGAAATCGCCTAATATATACTTTTTCACAAAATCTAAGGAGGAACTGCTATGAATTCAAATTCTTTGAGAATTCTTGTTTGTGACGATTCAATTTTAATCAGAAAAAAATTAAGAGAAACTTTACTAAAATGCGGGTGTTCCGAGGTTTTTGAAGCACCAGACGGTCAACAGGCAATAGACTTTTATAAGCAATATAAGCCTGACCTAGTTTTTATGGATATTGTTATGCCAGTCAAAAGTGGAATTGAAGCAATAACAGAAATAATAGAATTTGATAAACATGCAAAAGTCGTTATCGCATCATCATCGGGTACCAAAACACATCTACGCCAAGCTTTGGAAGCTGGTGCATATGAGTTTATTCAAAAGCCTGTCGAAGAAGCCCAAGTCAATTCAATTCTAAATAATTACTCAAAAAAGGACGGTGAATAAAACAATGTTTACTCAACTTTTCGGAAGTTTCCTTTTAAATAAAAAATTTGTTACAGTAGACCATCTTAAAGATGCTTTGGATTATCAAAAAACTGTTCATGTCAAACTCGGGGTTTTAGCCGTTAATTCTGGCTTCATGTCTGCTGAAGATGTAAACGATGTGCATAATATGCAGACTAGAGTAGACAAGAAATTTGGCGAGCTTGCAATCGAAATGGGATTCCTTGATGAATTAAAGCTTAAACTATTACTATCAACTCAAAAAGCTGGACATCTTCTTTTAGGACAAGCATTAGTTGACAAAGGTTATATGACCCTTTCGCAATTTGAAAATGCTTTAACCGAGTACAAAAACAACTACAGTCTGACTGATGAGCAATTCAAATCACTGCAGAATGGTGAAATAGATGATTTAGTTTATTCATTTTACAATTTTTCCAAATATCCAGATAACAAACTCTATAAAGACTATCTTTCTCTATTAATAAAAAATATTATTAGATTTATTGATGATAATTTCACTCCCCAAGATGTTACTTTAATTGAAAGCTATAAATTTGAAAATGCTGCTGTGCAGGAGATTAAAGGTGAACCAAACTTGTTTACTTGTATTTCAGCAGATGAAAATGCTTTTATCCATTTTGCATGCAAGTATGCAAATGAAAACTTTACAACAAATGATGAATATGTTGAATCTTCAGTAGGAGAGTTTCTAAACCTTATAAATGGACTATTTCTAGTAAATATGTCAAATAACAATATAGAACTTGAGCTCACTCCACAAGAAATTTACACCAATACCACCACTTCAGAACTTACAGAAGCTTTTTGCATACCAATATCTTTTGATTTTGGAGTGGTTGACTTTATATTTTCAAGATCTAAACTTATAGCTGAATAAGGAGCCTGATGCAAATGCACGATTTCACAAATATATCCAGAAGCAATTCGTATGAATTAATTGTAGACAAGGAATACAACTACATAATAGGAGCATATTATGGGTTATGGGATAAAAACTCTCAACTTGAATATTTTCTAGAGGATATTAAATGTTCAATCAATGAGTTATCCACTGGCTTTAGTCTTGTTATCGATATGACGCAGTACAAAGGCTGCATGCCAAACTATATCCACTTACACGAAGAGGCTCAAAACCTTTTGCTTTCATCTGGATTGAACAGGACAGCAGTAGTATTAATAGATAACCCTTTACTTAAAGCAAATGTTGACTTCATCTTTCAGCTTTCAGGAATCTCCCCTACATATTTTTCAAATATGGCAATGGCAGAACAATGGGTTTCAATGTAACTGAATATCTACTTGAGATTTTATTCGTGGTATACAAAGGTGCTTGTAAATGTCGTAATGGGATTATCAGCTCCTTTGGTATACCACTTTTTGTTGCCATTAAATACTAATGAGCACGAAGGACAGCCAAATCGCCAGTTGACCAGTTATTTTTGGGAATCACCTAATATAAAATAAAGCCCTCACACCGCACTGTATAATATTAATAAATTAAACAGTTAACTGGTAAGGGCTTCGGTATTTAATCTATATAGCTGTTTATCTAGATAACAAAGTATACAAAACCTGTGCCATCTGGTCCCTAGTACCTGAATCTCGAGGGCTTATTGATCCGTTTGTGCCCGAAATCAAGCCGTTAGATATAAAATAGTTCATTGCTTCCGTAGCCCAAGAATCGACTTTGTTTGCATCTTTGAAATCTTTCATGTCTTTTCCGTTTCCTGTAGGCAATTCATTTTTAACTTTCAATGCATTGTAAAATAGAGCTATCATTTCCTGTCGGCTTATTTGCTTTTCAGGAGCAAATTTATCGTTTCCGACACCAGAAGACAGGTGCAGTTGTTTTGCAGCAGCCATGTACCCAGAATAATACGCATTACCAGCATCATTAAAATTATCTCCTGATCTTGGTTGTATCTCATATGCCCGACAAAGCATTGTGATAAATTGTCCTCTGGTCATGTTGCTTTCAGGACTGAATTTATCCTGTCCAACACCCTGGGAGATACCCCTAGCGGATATGAAGGTAACGGCATTATAGCTCCATCTGTTCTCGGGTACATCTCCGTATTCAACAAGATTGTAACCGACAGCATAGACTGCGGGATTGGAAATTGACATGTCCACGGATTTTGTTTGAGAATTGTAGTGACCACGTACTATTTGCAGTTTACCCTTGTCATCAATCGTATATGCAACTAATGCAGCAGCCTTTTCACCCTTTTGAGGTAACTCATACGGTATCGATGCTTTAATTTTTCCATCTTTGAAATCGGATATTTCCTTATCACCAGATGTGATTGACACATCAAACACTGGTCGTGTACCTACAGCATTTGTAATCAATTCCTGCTGTTTTTCTGGCAAGCCTTTTATTGTTTCAGCGGCTTTATTTGTGCTTATGTCAAAGGAGATTTGTTCTTCAGGCGCAGAACTAATAATTTGTGACAATGCTTTTTTGTCCAATGAAATTGTTCCAATTGTTGTAACAACCTTAAGTTCAACATTTTGAATATCTGTGATTTGTGACAAAGCATCCTTAGGAATATTCACTTTGACATCATTGACAGTCTGGTCACCTGTATCAGTCGCTTTAATCTCAATTACTGGTCTTATGCTTTTACCAATATCAGATTTTTTGGCTTCTTCAATTTTGTCCAATGCTTCCTTGATCAATTTATCAGTAACATCCTTGCCCACATCAGCTACTAATTTGTTATCCTTTACTGTTATATCAAGATTGTCTGATACCACAGGAGTTTCTTTAGGTACATCGGAAATTGGTACGTTTGAAGAGCTGCTTATAACATTAACCTGCATGGTATCAGATTTTAAGATAGTAGAAGGTAACGCTGCCACAGTGAGCATCTGTTCAGCTATCTTGTATGAATTGGAAGCAATACTTGTGGTGGTATTTGGCATTAAAACTGCCTGTATATCAGCCGTGCCATTTGAAATGGCATACACAGTTCCATCGTTGCTCACCATTGCCACTTCTGGATTGGATGAAATATATTTTACTGTTACTTCATTTGTCATATCATCCTGTTTGAATTTCAAAGCATAACCTATCTTTGTAGTGTTACTTGGATTGAGATTCAGTGATTTGCTTTGCAAGCTGAAGCTTTCAACTTGATCCATAACGGTTTTGTCATATTGAGTAGCCTGCCTTACGACAAAAATGTCCGCCTTTATTTCATCATCACCCTCACCAACCCCTATTGTAAGTGGTGCCGCCTCTTTTATTATATCATCGGCGTCTTGAGGTGTGACAGGTAAAAACATGCTATCTCTCAAGGTTACCTCTTTTGAAAAATGAATGTCTTTGCCAGTTTCAATACTTACAGGTATGGTCGCTAGAACCATCTTGCCTGAAATGGAATCATCAGCTTTAATTTTAACATTGAAATCACCAGATTTGTTTCCGATATTTGTAATTTTGCCATCTATGACAACCTTACCGATACCTGTAAACTCATAGCATAAATCACTAAACTCCGGAGTAGCGCTTATGTCAAAAGCTTTTTGTGTAATAACAGGATCTCCGTCGTCATGCTTCAATTTTGCTATGATGCATAAACTACCATTATTTTCTGGCACAACATACTCTAAGGTGCTGGTTATTGAATCTCCACCGACCATTATTTTGTCAGATTCCTGATCATTAGCTTTTGTAGAAGGCAAATTGATGTCCACTTTTTCAATAAGTGTTGTAACTCCGTCTTTTACTTGATAGAACTCAACATAGGGATTATGAACGTCAAGAAGTCCATTGTTTTTGGCCGTCAATTTTATTTCAACCACATCTCCTGGGATTGGTGCTTCTTTGCTGAATTCAAGATCATCAACTGTCAGCTTTGAGTCGTCTGATATCTTGTATGTTAATAAACATAAATCACGGTCAAGTATATCAGGTTTGAAGGTTTTAGTTTCCTCATTTCCTTGTATTGTCTTAAGCTCCTGATTATATTTTATGCAGGCAATTTTGAAGCCTTCACCGTTGGATGATGCAACGACTCCCAATTCGTCGTAATTGGCACCTGATTCATCCGATATCTGGGCAGGCTTACTCCAACCTGGTTTGTTGGTATATACTAATTCCTGTTTTATGATTGGGTCACCAGCTTTGGCACCACCGATAAATCCATTTATATCTGCGGTGGTACTGTAATCTATAGTTTTTGTTTCAGTCACATTGCCATCTTGGTCAAATACTTTTATCTTGTCAGGATATTTACCTATACCAGCTGTATATATGTACTGATAGTCTGTACCCTCTACAGTAAACACATCTTCTCCATAATCATTAATATAGTTAGAAGGTGACCTCTCAATTGCAGCTACAGGCTGATATCTAGCAGCAAATATCTGCTTTTCACGTTTCTGGTTCTCTGGATCCGATGCCAGATCAGGATTATCCTTATTTATAAGTGTAGTAATATACTCTGTCCAAACAAGGTACAAATCACCTTCACCAAGGGTTATAACGTCAAAGCTGGTTATAGCTTTTTCCTCGGTAGCTCTATTGTTTTCAGAAGGATTTGGATTTATTCCCTTCTCAACAGCCGTATTGATCTGTCCCCAATTACCAACTGCTACATTTTCACCAGGGTTTAATTCTTCCTGTCCTTTTTTATCATCATAGTTTTTGTTGTTCTTATCTATGATATAGACAGAGTAATCTTTACCATCATAGTTTTCGCTTATCTTTCTCAGACCGTACTTAACAAGGTTTGAAATATCCATATAGACGATACTTCCATTGTTATTCCAGTATAAATATGTTATGCCGTTGCTTCGTACAAATTTGGGCTGAGAATCTTTTACATTATTGATAGTTAACCGTATTGGATGTGAAAAACTGTTTTCCGAGAAGTTGTATATCTGTAGATACATCTCCTGATCCTTATCTGTAGTCAAATCCCAATCTGGATCAGACGTATAAGCAAACAATGCGAGTCCATTGTATGAAATAACGTCTGTATCAACTATCTTTGGATCAATTGGACTTAAATTACCGTTAACTTTAATAAGATTTGCTGTTTGGATTGTTTCGCTGCTGGCTTCAGTTGCACTTACTACATTACCAACATCATCATAGACGATGGAGGCAGGAGTATTGTTTGTATTCTCTGTGATGTCAAATACCTGATTGACATCAAGGAAACGCTGACCATACCAATCGTCCTTATAATTATCTATAGTATATCCTTCAGGTAATAAGCCTGCCGCAATATTATCTGCAATCATTTGAGGCATAGCTGCTTCTTCTGCTGGAGTATAGCTGGTCTCATCATTCCATGTATTGGTGTCAAAATCGTAGAATCTGTATGTGATAAGGGAGAATGCATTTACAATATCACCAACAACCATTTGTTGCTCGTCATTGTCAACAGTAGAACCAGACTCATCCAAAGAGCCTTCAGGTATTGATGCACCAGGAACTCCATCATAGTAATCGGATTTTGTGTAGTACAAAATAAGCCTGTTTGTTTCCGTGTCATAGGCAGCTTTAGGGTCTGTGTCGCCGCAATAATCGCCTATTATGATGCTGTTGTTCGATGTGTTTACTGCATTTCTTCCACTTGTTTTTGTAACCGCTGTAACTGCGCTCAGCGTTTTTGCTGCTATATCAAAAAATGTACAGCTGATATCCATGTGAGTAAGTACATCTTTTTCACTGTCTTGTTCATCAAAAACCTTGCTTGCATCTGACCACGAAATGTATATTTTACCATTTCCCAAATCCAACACATCAGGGGATTCATCCAATGTACCATCATCCTCAACAATCTGAGGAGTCTGGAAGGTACCATCACTGTTTATTATGCTGTAACAGACTGCTGTCCTGTTCTTGGCATCCCTTCCTGTAATATCATCAACAAAGACCATAAGTATCTTACCATCTGGAAGATTGATGAGTTTGGCATCAGGATAAGGGTATGCACCACTTAATAGTGTATTTTCTGATAATGCACTTTGTCCTAATGAGTCTACAGAAGAAAGGGATGACATGGCAATAGAGTTGTTCCACCTACCCCTATTTTTGTTATAGTCCCTTGTTAGTTCTTCAAAGCCTGATATTGGTGTATGTAGCTGACTGGACAGCATTAGGCTTGATTCTTTTGTCCCAATCCCCCAAGTCTTTGAAATGATGGTCCATTCCTTGGAGAAGAAGAAGAATCTGATACCAAGAGCAGCTGAGAAGGTTATTTTCGCACTGGCAGCCCTGTCACCTACGGCAGCAAAGGTAAACTCAATCTGAGCTGTTCCAGACAGGTATATTTTAAGTATAGAGATTCCAACACCAAGCTCAACTCCCACTCCTACCTTAAATGTGATACTCACAAGAGCAGATATTTTCTCGCCCTTGCCTAGATCTGCCAATAAAGGAGGATTATCCTCAGCAGTTATTCCGATTGTAACTCCTACTCCAAGAGAAAAGCTGAATGTCGCATATATAGGTATGCCTATAGGTGTTACATATGTGAAGGTTACACTAGTTGACATACCCACCTCAGCAGATATAGCCAGCTGATTAAAATAGACTTTTCCATCATCGCGAATTTCATATACAAGAATAAAGCCAACTTTAAATGCAAGTGATGGTGCATCTTTATTTATTCCAGTTTCTGGTTTCTCATACCCCTTGACAAGGTCATTATCAACACCAATTGATATGGTAAACAAGTTCTTATCTGTTTCGTCTATTATGTTATCATCATCTAGAGCTTTACTACTCATATGACCTTTATCTTCCTGCAAAGACGTTGTTGACGTTCCAAGCATTTGATTTAGCTTTTGTCTGTCGGCTTGGGTCATTTTCTTTCCGTTAGCATTTCCGTTAAATAAGGTTAGATTTGATATCATTTGACCAAAAAGGGAGACTGATGGTGGTTTGCTATCTCCATCAGCACTTGCTGACACATTAACAGGAATATTTGCTGGATCTTGGATGACCTTTAATCCTGTCACTATCTCAGGATACTTTACATTTGCATTGTCTATTGGAACAACACTTAAATAACTACCTGCATCCATGCTAGCAGGATTTATTTGAGTCTTGAAGGTTCCAGCACTGCCATTTACCTTATCTACCGTACTAATTATTTCAAATGTTCCATTTGCTTTGTGTAGAATCAACTGAGCCTTTTGAACAACGGTACTAACAAGACGTGCAGAACTTAAATGAAACTCAAGGTCATAGTTTCTGTCCTTTTGGGCAAATATCTGAATTATCCCAGATGAAGTAGGTTTCAGCTCTTGGCCACCGTTTGATGGTGTTTCGTACATTTTCAAATAAGTCATTTCCATATCAGGATCTTTAAACAAGTCTATTATGACATTGTTTTGGCCTACCCTAAACTTTCCAGTGTATTTATAACCCTGATATGTATACACACAGCTGTAGTCCCTATCTGCTTGGAATTTTGCTGATTCAATACTGAAATTACCTTTGCTGTCAGTGATTGAACTTTCGCCATTAACATTTATCTGTACTCCAGAAAGAGGGGAGACAGTATTGATTTTTTGATTTAAAAAAGTTTTGTCGGATATTGATATGTTGCCTCGTATAATTCTCTTAGCCTTGTTTGGATCAATCTTGATAAAGTTATAATATACTATTGGCATATCATAGGTAGCTTTCAGATAATAAGTATCACCAACAGTTACTGTCCTGTCTATCATACGATAATCCTTAAATAAAGAATCCTCCCATGTTGAAATCTGACCATCCTTATTTAAATCGCCAGTTGCATTTAGCCATTCAACTGAAAAATTGCTTTGAGTATATCCATTTATTGCATATACATCATTTCTTGTTACATTATCATATATAATTGGTGTAAATGCATTTCCAGCATTAATAACGTTATATCGGTCATCATTCAATGTTGTAAACTGGCCGCTGTTTAGCATAAAGTCCATAGGCTGCTCTATACCATTGATCACCAATGTGGCATAAGCATTTTCATACTTATCCAACCAAGGATTGAGTGTAAATGAATATATGTTATTTGCGCCTTTTGTCAAATCAAACTGCTCAACAAATACACCATTACCCTGATCTGGAATATCTTTGTACAATTTATAGGTAACAGTGGCAGGTACAGTTGAATTTGAAGTAGAACGTAGCATAAATTCAAACCTATAGCTTTGGTATTTTGCTTTCTCAGATTTATAAAAAGTGCTTTGATCATCATCATTCAAAAAGCTTGGTAAAATATTTGTGTTTCCTGAGTAGATTTTAATGTTATAAGGCTCAAATGCTGTTCTTTTAGTAGGATTCTCCTGTACGGTTATTGCATTTTTTATGAAGCTTGGCATTATAGATGTAAATTTCTGTGTTGGTTTGTAGGTCAAAATTGTTTTAGCCGATGGATTCACATTCGTATTATCAAGCTTTACCTTAGTTGCATTATCAAAGAAGGCATTTGTTGTAGCAAGGTTACCTTTTGATCCTACATTTTTGTTATTGAAGTATGTTTTTGCATCACTTAACGAGTCTATTTTGATATTGCTGTTGTCATTCTGTACATACCAATCATAAACTGTTTCGTTATTTGCTGTTACAGTTTTAAGACTAAGCGTGTCAAATCTGCTAATTGAAAATACTCTACTGCTTGTGTTTTTTATAAAACCATCAATATAACCTTTGCTGTTGTCTATATCAAGCTTTACATAAGTCTCGTTTTTTGCCTTGAAAACTGGGCGCACTACTATTTCCCAGTTGTCTCCTGAGTTTCTGAGCAAAGCATTGGCAAATAGTCCGCTAGTGGTGTCCTTGTACGCTTCGGCATTGTTTCTAAACCATTCAGAGTTGAGGTTCATTACATTGCCCTCAAAGGATTTCCAGTTTCCCTGACGGTCCTTGACTTTATATCCCCAGAAATATACATCATCACTATAGCTGTTTCCATTTGGATACTTATTGAATTCGGGCTCAAAGGTAATAACATCTGAGCGGTACACAGTTTTTTCCACAGAGTTAGTTATACTGGTATTAAAATTTCCTTCTCTGGCAACACTTCTGATTTTCAGGCTACCAACATTGATAGGGGTACCATTTCCTATTGGATTGCCTGAACTATCAAGTCCTGTAACCGTCCTGGCTTGTACACCAGTATCGTTTGAGTCGTTGTTTATTTTCAGGGAATATGGCTGCAAATAAAGCTGCACATTGTTTCCAACAAGATTTGCACTCGCATAAATACCTTCATTCCAGGACCAGTATTCAATATTGTTACAATTCCACATCCAAGGGCTTACATTCTGAGTATGTGTATAACCATTAAAGGCACCTTTTTTCTGGACAACATTATACTGGCTACCTGGCAGTAAGTTCCATGGTTCTTCAAAAGGACCATTTATAACCACCCTTGAATTATAGTCCTTTATGTTTTTCCAGCCGCATTCGCCTCTGCAATGCCAGCCAAAAAACCACCAATCATTATGATGATACCAACTGTATCCTGCTCCTGTATTATACCAATAGAAATCCAAACTTTTTACTCCATACAGCTTAACAGGAGCCCTGACTCCTTCTGTTGACCAGGCTGCACTCTGATTCATAAGAATGCTGTCCGTATTCAAATTGCTTGGACCATCCGAACCGCTGTTGCATCTTTCTGTGAAATCTTGAGATTTTATCTGATATATATTCTCGGAAGATCTATAGCCATTATTCGTTATCTTTTCTATGCTTGAGGACTGGTTAATGATGTTAAAGTCCTGTAAAGTTTTAATCATTTCAGCAGAATTTTCATTTTCCTGAGCGCCTAAAGATGGATCAACCTTTTGGAGGGTTACAAATGTTTCAGCATTTCCGTTTGTAACAAATTTTTCTGGATCATTTATCATAATACTAAATTCTTTATTTGTAGCTGACTCTTTAGGTAATAAACTAACTGTAAATGTCTGCTCTTCAACTTCAGGCATAAACAACAATTTCTTTGAAAGGGGTATATAATCAACATCTGCCTTTGCCGACATACTGGCAGTACCTACTGTAACATATGAAACAGTATGCAAGCCGGATGTACGTTTGACAGTAACTGTAACTTTCGCAGTTCCTGAGCTAACCGATATTTTATCTTTTTGCATTTCGTATTTTGCATCTTCAATAGGCTCATCATCAACAATATTGACCCATGAAGTATAAAACTCACCAATCTCGGCTCCTCCTGTTGGCGCTGACAAAACCATTATGAACTGTTCTTCACTTTCGGACAGATCATCATTTATGGGTTTGATAAAAATTGATTTTTTATACTCCCCATCCTTGAATTTGATAGTAGTTTCCATTCCAGGAGTTTTATCATAATATTCTTGATATTCATTGCTTAATACTTCTTCTTCTGAAGGACTCATGTCCATTTCACGCCAATTGGGAGAAGTATATTCTTTCCCTGTTTGTATGCCGGCAGCACAACGAAGTCCGCTTACTCTGCTGTTTAAATTTTGTGCCGCTGTCTTTTTTGCTTGTTCTTTTGCATTTTGGCTTGCTTCAGTAGTTTCTTGTGGTTCATTTTCCTGGGAGGACTTTTCTTTAATGAGCTGATCAATCTTTTCCTGTTCTTCTGTTGTAGGTTCTTTTTCCTTTAATCCTAAAGCATCACTGTTCTCAATGATAATGTCAGAGTCTTTGAGTTCATCAAGCAATGGCTTTGCATCAGGGTTCTCGGCAATTTTTTCGTTCCAGAGAAATCCTTCTGCTTCAACTGTATAATCAGTACCATATTTTGATGAAACATCAATAATTTTTAGGTTTACGTTAGAGTCACCTTTTACACCACCCTGTCGAGCAATCACTAATTCCATGCTGCCGGTTTTTTCATTGACTGTATAACGGGTTCCAACAAAGGTATATAAACCATTCGGATAATATGAAACCAGTTCATCACCACCGCGTATTGAATCACGAAGGACTGGTTCAGAATTTGATTCCTCAGCAAAAATACTTGCAGGAAAACATGAAAACAGAAACGTTAACATACAGATTACCGCTATAATACGTTTTATACTTTTCTTCATTTTGACCTCCTGTTTTTTTATATGGGGATCATTCTGGAAACTAACGCCCATAGCTTTTAATGTCCATGAAATTGTGGTGTCTTAGACACCACAATTTCATGTGGAATTTACGAAGTAAATCCTAAAATCGATGGGGGCTCTATGCCTCCTGAGATTTTTGAAATCGCCTTACTTAGATCTTTGACTGTGTATTACCGCTTATGTCAGTTGTATTAGTTCTGATGGTGCTTCTTAATGAACCCCCGGTTACCTGTTCCAACCCTTCGATGTCCAATTCTTCAACATTTGCATCTTTTGAAGTATTGTCAATTGAAGTCTTCTCTTTTTCTGAACCCTTTGCGATTGATTTTCCTTTTTTGTCCATAGTATCACCTCCTTTTGGTATTAAGTCTTATTTCCTATCAATATAAATCTTGTTAGCTGATAACAATAGATCAAAGGATGGTTTGTACCCAACCTTTCTTGCCACATCATAATTAATTACTAGGAAGGGAGCTGTCTGGTAGATTTGGGGGAGAGACTCAAGCTTTTCACCAGACATAAAACGTTTTATCATATCAGCACCAAAACGTCCTATATTTTTGTAATCTGAGGATTCAGCAGCCAATAGAGCCCCAAACCTTACATCATCAGTGCTGTTTATTGAGTATACTGGTATCTTATTATCATAGAAAGGATTAAGAGCGTCTTTAAAATCTTCACTTTCAATCAAAGAGGTTGTCATCACAAACAAATCAACCTTTTGTGCCAATTTTGCATATGCAGCCTTAATGCTTTTCAGATATGAATCATATTCTTCATCGGTTTCTGGGTCTTGAACGAATTCGCGTATCACTTCCATATTATTTGTTTTGCAAAATTCATCAAGAACATCCGCACCACTGTATATATATGCATCGTCTGAATTTGCATAAACTACGCCTACCTTTTTCGGCTTGAAAATATCATTCATAACCTCAATAGTACGTTTAAAGCCATCCACATCTATTTGTGCCCATACATTTGGTGTGTCTGATTTTTCAGCATTTGCTACAATACCTGATTTTACTGGATCTGCTGCTACAAATGACATCATTGGAATTTTGGAGGATAATTGCTTCGTAGTAAGTCCTGAGGTTGTTCCCATCGACAGGATTAATCCAATATTATCACCAGATATTTTTTTGTCTATAAATGCAGCAATTTGCTCTGGCTCCATATCTTTATACTCATCATCAGTAAGTGAAAAATAGGCGTTTTTAACAAATCGCACACTCCATCCCTCCTGATTTTGTGAACATAACCAATCCCATATTTCACTGCTTTGTGATTCAATTGGCATGCCTTCTGGTAAATTCTTTATTAGTCCGTATTCGTTGAGACCATATATAATATTATATAAGGCATAATCGAATTCATAATATGATTCACCTTCACAATATCCGATATTAAGAGTCTTATTAGAAGAATTGTTTGGGGTATCCTCAGTCGCAGATTGAACTGGACCACAAAAAGCTAAAAATGTAACTATCAAAAAACTACATATCAATCGTTTCCCCATCGCTTAATACCCCCTTTTTTGAGAATTTATTTATTAGTAGGAATGCGATTGCAAAAGCAAATACTACAATACCAGTGACGAGCAATCCCTTATTTCCATACATCATTGTAAAGCCAAATACTATTGGTGCAAGCCCTCGTATTGCATTGCTGAAGGCACCTTCGATACCAATAATTCTACTGATTCCAATCTCCTTTGATATCTTAAGCGTGTATACATATCGATACTGCATACTTGGCATAATTCCATCAATCAAAGCGATCAATAAAACCAGTGATATTGCGTAAACAAGAGTATCATTAATTGCAAACAATCCCATTCCAGCACCTAGTAAGCCTAATAAAGAAGACATAAGTATAATGGTCTTAATTCGTTTAGACAGGAAATTGCACAAGTATGCTCCTATATAGGATGTAGCGATTCCATATAAAAGGAATATATTACCTATACTTGCGGTTGACATGCCCTTTGAATCTGCATATACTGGAAAGAAATAGTCCAGATACATTGATATGAAAAAATAAGGGACTATAAGGAACAAAATATACGAGAAAAACTTACCATCAAATCTGAACTTGGTCTTCTTCGTTTCTGAAGTTACATTATCAGAGTTTCCAGAACCTTTACCAGGACGTACATTAACAGCAAAAATCAGTATCAGCGCAATCACAAAAAGTCCAAAACCACCCATTACCATGAATGCTCCCGAAAAGCCAAAAACATCTGCAATAACGGCACCAATTGCCGATGAACAGCTCATTCCCACAATAAGACCAGCATTAATGCTAGACGTGTACCCCTCAATATTCTTTGATGAAGGAACAAGTACATTGAATATATCAAATGAGGTTTTTGCACATCCTAGTCCAAGTCCCATAATAATCTGTGCGATTATAAACAAAACAGGTTCTTTTGCCATTGCAGCAACAAATGTCCCCGCAACCATAATCATAATTCCTACCACAGCAACAGGTCTCCAACCTTTTTTGTCTACAATTCTCCCACAAATCCAGGATGAAAAAATGGATGTGAATATTTGTACAGTTATGGGTATACTCATTACTATTTCATAAGGCAAACCAAATATTGGCTGGTATATAGTTGACATTACAATAGGTACAAAAACCATTGCCATGTACTGAAACATTGCGAAGAAAAAGAACAGTCCACGCATTATTCCAAGGGGCTGCAAATCTTCATCCACGTCCTTGGTTATAAGCTTGCGGCGATTTCTTGAGATACCTTTTAATCCTGCTATCAAGGCTATGATAAATATTATCACCTCAGCTGCTATCATAAGAGATGTGACAATAGATACTAATATTTCAACTATTATGGCATTAAGCTTTTCTCGTAGATATGGTTCTGATGCCTCAATCACAAGACTTATTTTCTTTCCAGAGCTATCTGGATTGAGTAAATATGTATGTAAAGTATCGGTTGCATATAAAGAGCTTTTACTTCCCAAAGAATTTTCAGTGGATTCAATATTTGAATCTATTTTGATGCTACTGATTTGATTGGTATTTTTCAAGATATCTTTAAAATATTCATCCATATTATTAAGTTCATCGTAAAGTATACCTTTATCAACTATACTTTTTATATCACTCTCAATCTTAAAACGGAATGTTTCTGATGTTTGTTTTGTTAGTGTTGTATAACCTAAGCGAAAAGTAAAATATGAAGTTATACCTAAGAATATATTTGATACGATTATGATGGGTAAGACAATTAAAAGCAATTTCTTGAAGTTGTAGTTGTGTTTTATGGTAAAAAAGAATATCACAAATAATATAATTGCAAAAACGAAAGCCAGCACCGTGTATAATATAATACTGTCAGCATACTTTGTAGTGTTCTTTTTTACTATGTCATTATCATAGGTTATGCCAAAACCTGCGATTGTTTCTCCAGCCTTGTTTTTAATAGGGATCAATAAGTGTTGAGTGTTTTTATCTGTCCAGCTCAAAAACTTGGTTTCCTTGTTTAAACCATCTACCTGTTCCTTTAAATCTTCAGGTGTTGAAAAATCAGTTCCATTATATGGATTTTTATAAAGCAAGTCTCCTTTTATATTAACAATAAATGCATTATCCACATAACTACATAGTTTCTTAACCTGTAAAAATAACTCTTCAATACCATAATAATTTTCTAAAGATTTTCCATACCTTAGGGAATATTCTAGTTTGTTTACAATTCCCGAAGTGACAATTGCATTATTGGTTGCAGTTGACTGAATATAATTATTGTTGAATGAAACTATGTTAAGTACAGAGGTCAAGGCTATCAGTCCTGCAAGTGTTATACTAACAGCCAACGCAAACAGCATCTTCTTCGTCATAATTATAACCATTCCTTTCTAAAGAGTGTTTTAAGCAATCTGTCTTTTTGCCATATCAGCAAACAAACCTCCTTTGTCAATAAGTTCCTTATAATTTCCTTCTTCCACAATTTTTCCTTTATGCATAACTATGATTCTATGGCAGTTCTTTATGGTTGATAATCTGTGAGCTATGACAATACGGGTGTTTGACATTCTTTCCAATGTATTTACAACAATGGCTTGCGTAATGTTGTCAAGAGCGCTGGTCGCTTCATCAAACATAATAATCTGAGGCTTATTTGCCAATGCTCTGGCAATCATAAGCCTTTGTTTCTGACCGCCAGATATTCCAGCACCTCCTTCAGATATCATCGTAAACATGCCCATCGGCATTTCCCGTATGTCTTCAGCTATTCCAGCCCGTTCAGCCACCTCCCATGCATCATCTAGAGTCAGCCATGGAGCACAGATTGATATATTTGAGAAGATATCATCAGCAAAAAGTGTGGCATTTTGCATGACAACACCTATCTGCTGCCTGATTGAGTGCAAGTCCAGACTTGCCAGATCCTTGTTGTCATAATAAACAGCTCCCGTTTCTGGCTGTTCAAACCCAAGCAATAAACGCATCAATGTAGATTTGCCACAACCTGTTGTCCCTACAATTGCCACATATTCACCAGGTTTGATGGATAGGGATATCTCGTCTAAGATAAGAGGACCATCTTTTGTATATCTGAAACTGATATTGCTTAAGTCAATGTTCCCAGACAAACTGCTGGTTTTGGTTTTACCTTTTATATTTTCAGGAATTTCATCGAGTAAAGGTTTTGCTATATTAAAATTTGATTTTATTAATGATACTTGTCTGACAATACCTTGAAATTGAAATAAAGAATATAAGAATGCTCCAAAGGCAGCATTAAAAGCTAAATATTGGGCAGGTGTTACATTGCTTCCGGATACAGTCATATAAATAAGAATATTGGCTGCTATCGCAAAAGAATTATAAATGGCACCTGAGATGGTTAAAATTATATTGGGGCTGTACATTATGCTTGCTTTTTGGCTGTAGTTGTCAGCCCATTTTGAAAATGCTCTTGTGCGGGCTCCAGCAATTCTTATCTTGGCAATACCATTCAATATCTGGTATACCAAACCTGAAAGCTTTGCAGACATGTCTGAAAGCTTGTTTTGGTTTCTAACTTCCAAAATACTTGTACCAATTGAAAATGCCAGTAAAACAAAAATTATTATTATTGTTGGAAACAGTAGTTTTGGTGCAATAACAGCAATCTGGTATAAGTATACAAAAGAAATGGCTGTTGAAAGTGTTATGCTTACTGTATTCCCACTTAGTAAGTTGCATACTTGTTCTAAAGCTTTTAACCTCTGAAAAACCTCACCTGTGGAGTACTTCTTGAAAAATACCGCAGGAAGACTTAAAACCCTTGCCCATGCAGCGCTTTGGACTCTACAAATGACCTTGTTGTTTATTTTGGAAAAGAGTATATCTTTAAGTAAGCCAGCTGATATAATGCTTAAGAAGCTTCCTGCAAGAACAACAGCTATTGGCATCAAATCACCAGTTGTCCCAGAAGGTATAATCCTGTCATAAACAATTCTGTTTACGATTGGAAGTATCGTTCCAGCCAGACCAATTGCTACTGAGACTACCAAAATCAATATTATTTCTGAAACAGAAATACAACCTGCCACATACATAAGTAGCTTTTTAAAGGTTATTTTTTCACAAGGTAATGGTTTATAAAAAACAATAGCTTTGGATTCGAAATTTTTGCTGTTTAATTCATTTACAACTTCGAGCCTTTTGGTTACCGGATTAACAAACTCATATCCACCTAATCCTTTTGGATATAACAATATATAAATATCTTTATTTTCAAATTTACACATTATCGGCTCTATTGCATCTAGCCACCATTTTTCTCTCAATGTGACCTTTCTGCTCATGATACCTGTAATAGACTGCATATAATTAAGCTTTAGATCTATGTCCTCAAGTTCAACAGGGATATTGACAGTTTTGCAGCCGAAAAAGCCCGTTATATCATTTATAACGTTTGTGGTACTGTATTTGGAGGAACTGTGGGTATATGCCCTTTTTCCTTTTGAAACTGAACGTAACAGCTTGTTAAAGGACTGCTCTAGCAGCTCATCGTCCTGCTCTTCTTGAAGTGTTATTCTTGTATTAAAGTCCCTCACTTTTTCACCTCACTCCATATTGTCTAATTGTCTAATCAGCAGTAACAAGTTTTGCATAATTTCCATCAAGCCTCATGAGCTCATCATGAGTACCACATTCTTCAATCATTCCGTTTTTTAAAAATATTATCTGGTCGGCATCCCTTATGGCAGAAACTCTATGGGCAATTATTATCATCGTAAGATTACGTTTCTTTATAGCATCCATGACATTTTTTTCAGTGGTAGCATCTAATGCGCTTGTTGCCTCATCGAGTATAAGAATTGATGGCTTATTGACAAGAGCTCTGGCTATGTCTATTCTCTGCCGTTGTCCTCCTGATATATTTCGACCACCTTCAAGTATCATGTCCTCGTAGCCGCCAGCCCTTCTAATGATATCATCGTGAATTTGCCCATCCTTGCATGCACTTATGATATCGCTTTCTTCAATGAGATCGTTCCACATGGTGATATTATTTTTTATGGTATCGTTAAATACTATTGCTTCCTGATCAACTACTGAAAGGGAGTTGGCGAAAACCTGCTCGGAGTATTCTAAGCGTTGTCTGCCATCAAACAGAATCTGTCCACTCGTTACAGTGTACAATCCAGATACCAACTTTGCTATAGTGGATTTACCGCTTCCGCTTCCTCCGACTATTGCAACAGATTTGCCAGCTTCTATTTTTAAATTAAAGTTTCTGATCACAGGCTGTGACAATGTTCCATATCCAAAAGTTACATTAACAAGTTCGATACTTCCTTTTAGCTGTTGGTTTACCTGATAAGTAGGGGACTTAATATTTTTGGGATTATAAATTTCATCAACATTGTAGTTCATGACATCTTCAATACGCTCTGTCTGTGCTTTAACATTCTGAAGGGATTCACCCAAATCAAGAAGCATGTTAACAGGCTGAATAAAAGCGCTCATGAAACCTTGAAATGAAAGTAAAACGCCAACAGTAAACCTGCCATTGAGAATGTAATAAACACCCATTACTATTACAAAAACATCGAGTAACTTCTGAAGTATCTGGGGGATAACTTTAAGGTACAGGCTTCGTGACTGTATTTCTCGGGTTCCGTTTACCACCTTTGCCTGATATCCCATCCATTTTTCATAATACCCGCTCTCAGCACCGCTTGATTTAATGGTTTCAATCATGTCAATACCTGCTATGGTAAGCGCGGACAATCTTCCTGCATCACGCATTAATACACGTGATTTGTTTGCGGTTGTTTTTGATATATATGTAACAAGAGTAATGTTAATAATGGCAACCGCCATTCCAACAACAGCAATAAGTAGATCAAAGTAAATCAAGGCGGCAAAGTATATTCCAATCATCACAACATTCAGAAGAACAGGTGTAATTTTTGTACAAATAATATCAGCTATCTCTTCATTGCTCTGTTGTCTTTCACTGATATCTCCTGCATAGCGCTGGGAAAAAAAATCTACAGGCAGGCTTAAAATGTGCCAGAGAAACATCGTGCTTGAAGAAGTAGCAAGCTTTCCCCTTACTTTTAACAGATAAAATGCCTGAAATGCTTCTGCTATAAATTTTACCAGCAGTGCCAAAGACATAGCGCCTAATATAGGGAAGAGCCAATCTAGTGCTTTTGAAAACAAAATATAATCGGTAAATATTTTAGAAAACAATGGGATCATCCCAGTAATAAGTGCAGACAAAATACCTAAAGTTAATATGGCTATAATTGGTGCAATACTATATTTAAGTGACTGTTTCAAAAAACTCGAAATACTTTTAGGTTTGCCTTCCTCGGTGAATTCATCGGAAGGCAACAGCTCCAAAGCTATTCCTGTAAAAGATTTGTTAAACTCATCGATATGTACGTTAACGGTTCCTAAAGCAGGGTCATTTATAACTGCATGATTTTTTTTGAAGCCGCATAATACAACAAAATGATTAAAATTCCAGTGAATTATAGCTGGAAGTGTTATATCGTGCTTCAAGCCATCTATATCCGTCCTTATAGCTCTTGTTTTCATCCTGTAGTGGATTGCAGCCTTTGCAACATTTTTTAAGTTGCTGCCGTCTCTTGAAACACCACAATCAGATCTCAATTGTTCAAGAGGCACAAATTTCCTGTAGTAGGCAAAAATCATTGCCAGACTGGCCGCACCACATTCCACATTTTCCATTTGTAAAATAACAGGAACCTTCTTAATATTATATCTAATCAGAGCAACTCACTTCCAATACATATTATTTTATAATCCCAGAAGCAAATCTATGGGGCGTTTGTCCTTTGATACGATAAGAACATTACAAATAGTACTTATGTCAACATTTAAACTGCGACCCTTTTTATTTGACCATTGAAAATTATTAGGTGAATCTGGATCTATACTCATTGTGATCCTGACTTCAACACATCCGTCTTTGTCAAGCATACTCTTTGGCTGCTCCCAATCTCCAAAAGTCTTTTGAAGCATATCTTGAGTGACAGGAACATTACCTACTTTTGTGATATACCCTTTCATGTATCCATACTCTTCTCTTGGTGCGAAAATAGGGGATATCTGGGCCTCCATACCAACTTTTATGCTTTGAGCTGATGTTAAGGGTACATATGCTATTAACTCCTTGTCGTTTGTGTATTTATCTTCTATAATAACAGCAGCAATCTTAGTTCCATCTGATACTGTCGCATTTTTTGATACTATGCTCTGAATTATGCCAGAAACTTTGGATTTTATTACCGAGTTTAATTCATATTCTGCAATTAAGTCCGCCAATTGCTCATTAAGTTCATTTTCATTTAAATCGGATTTACTTCCTTTATATATACTTGCTATATCGAGTCTTATTTTCTCAATATCTGATATAACAGCATTATCAGGTATTATAGCAATTATTTGTCCTGCATCTACATAATCACCTTCTTTTGCAAGAACACTTGTTACATTTCCATATGTTCTTGAATTAATATCTGTTACACCAAGCTGTGGAAAAATAATCCCTTTAACTTTTATGCCATCAGATATGTTTCCAAAAAATAACCATACAACAGCTGCTATTAATGCAAACATCAATGTTGATGTTATTATCCAGCCGGGTACTCTGATGACTTTTGTAAGTTGATCCAATTGCTCTGGAGAGGATATTGTGTTTAGTGCCTCATCCCTGTATCGTACTGTCTTTTGTTCCATAAAACCAGATCACATCCTTTATTTAGACACTTCCAAATTTACCAGTTTTCCATCCTTAACAATAGAATAGAGAGGGCTTCTGTTTGATAAAATACCATTTGCATCAAATGCTATATTACCTGTAATACCTAGATATCCTTTTTCTGAATGTAACTCTTTAGCTATTAATTCAGGTTGATTGCTGTTAATTTTTACAGCGGTATCAATTATCATACGCACCGAATCATATGAGTGAGCTGCCCACCATGTAGGGGGTTGTTTATATATTTCTTCATATCTTTTATTAAACTCGCTGATTCTTTGCGAATAGCTTATTGGTACTAGCTTTGGAATGATTATGCCTTCTACAGCCTTTTTGTGTTCTAGAAGTTTCTCATCTGCATCAAAGGAAAAATCTCCATATATCTGAATGTCATCTGTTTTGGATCTTATCTGTTCAGCAAGCATAAATGCATCATCAATGCCTTCCTGGCTTATCAGCACACAGTTAACTCCGATGTTTTTCCACCTGTTATACATATTGTCAAATTCCTTTTGAGATCCAATATCAGATACATCATCAAGTATTTTTAGACCATTTTCCATGGATCGTTTACTAAAGGCACGACATAATGAATTCTCAAATTCAGTATTGCTATGGTAAATTGCAATACGGTCAGCGCCTGTTTGTGCTGCATGGTCAGCCATTGAAGAACCCATTTCTGCTTCACCAAATGTGTTTCTAAAAATGAATTTATGTTTCTTATTAATTAGGGATTTATCCATCATGCCATTTGCAGCTACCAATATTTTTTTGGAGTCCTCAAAAAAATTAGAAGATGAGTCCAGGATATTAAAGCTGTGTGAACCAATTACAGCTGTTACTCTTGGGTCTGTTACAAGTTTTTTGGACAGTAGAACTCCTTTTTCAAAATCATATTTGTCATCATAGACTTCATATGCCGCTTTGTATCCTTTAGATGCATATTGCTGGTTACAATCCTTTATTGCCAGTTCTATCCCATTTAAAAAGCTGCTGTCATAGTCATATACCTCTTTTGAACCCATAACAGCAATATAAATCTCCTTGTCATCATTAGGAACTTCTTTTATGCGGCAGCCAGTTACTTGAAATATAAACATAAAGGAGAGCAATATGCATAAAAATCTATGTGCAATTTTTTTTGTTTCTATTGATTTTTTTATATTAATTTTGCACACCTCGCTTTTTAAGTCGATTTTAAAAAATCTTCTTGGGAATCACCTAATACGTCGCTGTGGGGTTATTTTTAAAGTTCCTGTCCACAGCACTTTGAATAATTTCGCCTATTATCTGGGAGTACGTTTTGCCTATACTTTTAGCACATGTCTCATATGGACCATTCTGAGTCAGACCTGGCCTTGGGTTGATTTCCAGAAAATAAGGAACACCGTTCTTGTCAACTTTAAAGTCAGATCTGCCAAAATCAAAACAATTCAAGTGTTTGTGAAGTTTTATTGATGTGGATATCAATTCGCTTCTTAGCTGATCTTTGCAATCATATATCTCATCAATAATAGGTTCAAAACATTTGTTGTGAAGTGTAAATACATCAATATCAGAGCCGTCCCCATGCTTGCATATACCGACTCCAAGGGCATAAGCCTTATCTCCTGTACCGACTATTGGAACATAAACCTCTTTGCCAGAAATATATTCCTCACATAGTACCTCCTGATGATAGGTATCCATATTCCAGCGTACCTTCTGGACCATTTCCTGCAAATTGTTGACTATAAAAACTCCCATGCTGTAGCCTTCGTAGTTTGGCTTAACAATCATTGGAAAACTTAATTTGTTTTTGACCATTTCATCCTTCAAGAATCCTTCAATACTTGCAAATCCTTCAGTACCACTTTGGATATATGTTATGTAAATGTATTTTGGAGTTCTTATGCCAAGGTGCTGAGCAACCAGCTTTGTGTGAAATTTATTTTGGGATAAACCCATGGCATAAGCATCACTACCGATAAATGGTATATTGTTGACTTCTAGTAATGCGGGCACAATAGCTTCTCTGTTTCTGGAATTTATACCCTCGTCCTCAATAAACACCAAATCACAATCTAAGTTTTTTTCTTTTATCATTTTATTAAGTTTGAACATATTGCCTATCATAACTACCTCGTGTCCACAGTCCTTTATAGCATTGGCTAGATAGCCAATTTCATCGGGACAGCAAAAATCAGCATATATCTCACTAAGGCTTTCAATGTTGTAATCAGAACGCAAATCATAGGTCAAACCTATTCTCATAATTATTGTCATTCCTTTCCATGGCACAAAATCTCATATATTAAATACGATTAATCTTTAAGATTAATAATCTATTTAATATAGAATATGTTATATCCATCTTCAACCGCCTACTATTTTACATTTGATCAATTTGTTTTTGAAATTTCTTAAGATCAACTCATTTCCATCATCACTAATGATATTGCTTCTTTCCACTACTATTTTTCCTCCGTTTTCACCAGCGGCATCTATTATGAAGTGGGGAATAGCATAACCTGAAATTCTTCCTCGCAGTGAGGAAATGATGTTAACTCCTTGAATATAAGGTGTTATGAAGTGTTCAACACCCTTTACATAATCACATTGAAATAAATAATATGGTCGTACCCTTATTTTTATTAGTCCTGAAAGAAGTTTTTCTATTATAGGCAAACTATTGTTAATTCCATTTAAAAGCACAGTCTGGTTTCCTACAGGAATTCCTCTTGATAGAAGAATGTCACATGCCTTAACAGCTTCGGGGGCAATCTCATTTGGATGGTTAAAATGTGTGTTTACCCAGATTGGGTGATATTTTTTCAGCATATCAGCCAATTTTTCGGTTATCCTCATAGGACATGTAACGATGGATCTAGTACCTATTCTAATTGTCTGCACATGATCGATTTTTCTTATTTGCGAAATATAATGTTCAAGCTTGTCATCGGTTAAAGTCAATGGGTCTCCACCAGTAATTAGAACATCTCTTATAGACTCGTTTTTTTCAATATAATCCAAAATTACTCTGAATTCATCCACTGATATTGTGTCATTATGTGTAATCACAGTATTTTTACGAGTACAATGTCGGCAATACATGAAACATATGTTGCTAGCGAAAAAAGCCACCCTGTCTTTGTATTTATGCACCAGATGAGGTGTAACCGAATACATTGATTCATTTAAAGGATCCTCATACATTTTATCTGAATTGATCAATTCAGATATTTGAGGGACACACTGATTACTTATGGGACAATTGCGGTCTTGCTTGGATATTAGACTTGTATAATATGGTGAAATGCCCATCTTATATTTTTGTGTAACTTTTGATATGTTTTCACATTCTTCTTCACTTAGATTTAAATATTCTCTTAGCTGTTCAGGTTTCGTAATCATATTTTGCAGTTGCAGTTGCCATTCTTCCAACAAAATATTCACCTCTTTTTGTATGTTATGTGTAAAAATACAAACTATGAATTTCAATGTTTAAGTGTCGAAAAATAGACACCGATAATTTCTAACTACAGGTTTTAAAGGTTACAAAAGCCGCTTCGCGGTTTTGTTCACAAGTGCTTCTTTGACATAAATCTTACTGATAAATAATATACACGTTATAATTCGGTAGATAACTGTTTTTTCTTTAGCACTAATTCTTAATTTAAAAATGAAAAACCCTAAATTAGCATACATTTGATAAGGTAATAAGAAAAGGCATTTTAAAAGATAAATAATTATGGGTGATTAGTTTATATAAAAGGGGCTGTGCTAAAATTTATCACAATGGGCACCCATTGTAATAAGTTTCAGTACAGCCCCTTTTCTTATTAGTTCTTAGTTTATAAAGATTATTAAGCTTTTCCGTTGCAACCTAAAACGTGTACTAATTTGTGCTTAACAACTTCTTTGATAGCTTGTCTTGCTGGTCCTAAGTACTGTCTTGGATCGAAGTGTGAAGGATTCTCAGCAAAATATTTTCTTAGTGTAGCTGTCATAGCAAGTCTTAAGTCTGAGTCAATGTTGATTTTACATACAGCCATTGAAGCAGCTTGTCTGAGCATATCTTCAGGAACACCCTTTGCACCAGGCATTTCTCCGCCAAATTTATTGATTATTTCAACATATTCAGGCATAACGGATGAAGCACCGTGCAATACTATCGGGAATTGTGGAAGCCTTTTCTGAATTTCTTCTAAGATATCGAATCTTAATTGAGCTTCACCCTTAAATTTGAAAGCGCCGTGGCTTGTACCAATTGCTATTGCAAGTGAATCAACGCCAGTTGTCTTAACAAACTCTTCAACTTGATCAGGATCTGTGAAAGCAGCATCTTTTTCAGATACATTAACTGCATCTTCAATACCTGCTAATTTTCCGAGCTCACCTTCAACAACAACGCCCTTATCATGAGCGTACTCAACAACTTGCTTTGTTAATCTCATGTTTTCTTCAAATGAATGATGTGATCCGTCGATCATAACTGATGAGAATCCTCCATCGATACATGACTTACAAAGATCAAAAGTATCACCATGGTCTAAGTGTAAACAGATTGGTAAACCTGTTTCCTGCATAGCAGCTTCAACGAGCTTAACTAGGTATGTATGGTTCGCATACTTTCTAGCGCCTGCTGAAACCTGCAAAATCAATGGAGCCTTTTCTTCTTTAGCAGCTTCGGTAATACCTTGAATTATTTCCATATTGTTAACATTGAACGCACCGATAGCATATCCGCCTTCATAGGCTTTTTTAAACATTTCTTTAGTAGTAACTAATGACATTTTGCTCACTCCTTTTTTTATTGTTAAGGGAAAGGACCTTTTACATGGAAACTTAACCATTATCCAGGAACTCCACTTAATTGTTAAGTTTTTATCAGTCTTTTTTAACTCCAGATTTAATTTTACCAGATTTAACTCTAAAATCAAGGGTTAAATTAAAATATATATTAAAAACTTTTAAATTACTCTAAGTATGAATTGCTTTTTGGTAAGTCTTATGCTATATTTTAATGTGATTGTGTTAATTATAAAAAGCATTATTAATTTTATATTTGGGAAATATCTAAAATCAATGTTATTTTGAATATGCAAATGTAAAAATCAGTTGCTTTTTATACATAAAAATCATTATTAATTTTATATATTTTTAAGGAGGAGCCTTAACAATGAGTGAATTGGTTGGTGCTTGTATATTTGGTCAGTCTGGCGGACCTACATCAGTTATTAATGCCAGTGCAGCAGGAGTTATTCAAGAAGCTTTAAAACAGAAATGTATAACAGCAGTTTATGGTGCAGCTCATGGAATAAAAGGAATTCTTGATGAAGTTTTCTATGATATGAGCAAGGAAGATCCATATGAGCTTGATCTTATGAGAACAACTCCATCTTCAGCTCTCGGATCAGTACGTTATAAGTTAAAAAGTGCTGACGAAGACGAAACAGATTACAAGAGACTTGTTGAAGTATTCAAGAAGTACAATATCAAATACTTCTTCTACAATGGTGGAAACGACTCAATGGATACCTGCAACAAAGTAAGCAAGTACATGCAGAAAGTTGGTTATGAGTGCAGAGTTATGGGTGTTCCAAAGACAATTGATAATGACCTTTTCGGAACAGACCACTGTCCAGGATACGCAAGTGCAGCTAAATATATAGCTACTTCTACTATGGAAGTTTACCACGATGCAAGAGTTTATGACACAGGTATGATCACTGTTTTAGAGATCATGGGAAGAAACGCTGGTTGGCTTACTGCTTCTTCAGCACTTGCTGCATACAAAGGTAACGGACCTGACCTTATCTATCTTCCTGAAATAGCTTTCAACATGGAGCAGTTCCTTGAAGATACAAATGAGATCTACAAAAAAAATGGTAAGGTAATAATCGCTGTTTCTGAAGGTTGCAGAGATGCAAACGGAACATATATTGCTGAAATGGGTGCAAATCTTGCTAAAGACTCATTCGGACATGCTCAGTTAGGTGGAACTGCATCAATACTTGCAAACATCGCAAAAGAAAAGATCGCTAAAAAGGTTAGAGGAATAGAGTTCAGTCTCTTACAAAGAGCAGCAGCTCACGTTGCTTCACTCACTGACGTTAACGAAGCTTATCTCGCTGGTCAGATGGCAGTTAAATATGCTGTTGAAGGAAAAACTGACTACATGGTTGCATTTGAAAGAGAAGCTGGATCTACTTACAAATGTAATATAAAGCTCTTAAATCTTTCAGAAGTTGCAAACACTGAAAAGAAAATTCCTAGAGAGTGGATTAATGCTGCTGGAAACGGACTTACTCAAGACTTCATCAACTACGCATTACCATTGATCCAAGGTGAATCATGCCCTCCATTAGAAGATGGACTTCCAAGATTCACAAAGCTCAAAAAGGTACTTGCTACAAAATAAAAAGGACATCTATATTAAATACATTATTAATATAGCCACCATAATTTAAGGAGTTGCATATGCAACTCCTTATTTATGGTTTCAAATTAATCTGCTAACTTAGTACCACATTTTGGACAGAATGTATTGTCCTTATCAACTTCTTCTCCACATCCTGGACACTTTTTCATATCCTTAACTTCAATTATCTTTAATTTTAAATCTTCTATCTTATCCATACACTTTTTGATTGCCTCACAACTTACAAATACATCAGGCTCTGCTTCATTTCTTTCTTTATACTTATCATAAACAACATTTCCAATCTCAACCATAAGACTCTCTACTTTATTTTCCTCTGATTTTATTGCTGAATTCAGCTTTGTCAGCTGAACGAGATCTCCTGAAGCTTTTATCGCAGCTTTACCCGCTCCAGATATTTTTTTACCGACTTTTTTTATTGACATATTAAAACCACCTTTCTAATTTAAAACTAAAAATTGATATAAAATATTACATTATATATTCAACACAAATGATACAAACCCTTCTGAAATTTTACTATATTTATTTTGTATTATCTTGACTTGTTTTTATATGTAATACTATGTCATAATATCAGAGGATGGTTTTTAAAATTGATTTGGAGTGTGGTCAAATGCAAAACAGTTATGTCATAAACAATATTAAAAGATGCAATAGAAACTTTCTTTTCGTAAACATTCTTATTACTCTTATTATACTACTTATTTTTAAAGGTTTGATGATCGATATTTATAACATTGCCTTTGGTCCATTTGAGGTTGATAAGAAGGTATTCATAAGTAATAAAATCACTGAAACAAAGAATAAAGGTTTATGGGCTCAACAAATGTATTACAATGGCAAGGAAAAATTGACAAGATATAACATTAGCAATAAGTATTATTTCAAGCTAATCAATAAAAATGTTTTCCATACAGGTGTAGAGGAAACTTATACCACCGATATATCTTATAAGATAAACGTCAACCCTCTAAAGCCTCTTAAAGGTAAGATTAGCGAATACCTTATGACTAGTGTAGACAATAAATACCTTATTATTAGGGTGAAAAACTATAATACCTCAATTGAGTATTATAAAGGTTGTGTTGTCTCTGCAAATAATATCCCAGGCATCCTTGAAAAATCTGATCTAGATATAGAAAAGGACAATGTTTTACCTTTCATTTTTGATACAACAAAAGGAGTTGAATCAGCAGCAACTATCTGGATTGTTATAGCTATTATATGTCTTATATTTAATCTATACCTTTATTTTAGAATATTATCAAGAAAAATAGATTATAAAAAACACCCAATATATAAACATCTGTCATTCTATGGAAACAACGATGATATTATGACTAAAATTGATAGTGAGGTTCCGATTGAAATGATCAACCAAAAGGTCATAAACACCGAATCATGGATATTATGGAAAAAACCATTTTCAATTGGAATTTGCCAGAGTTCAAAATTAAATGACAAATGATAAGAATAAAAACGCGTAAGCGCTTTTTGTTTCATATGTAACTTGTCGTTAGAAATTATGGGCACCATAATTTCCTAGACATTAAAAAGAAAAACGAGGAGGCATCACGCTTCCTCGTTTTCTTTATATTTGCTTAAAAAATATCTTATTTTCTCTTTCTCTTAATATTCTTTCTTTTTGTAATTGAGTATCCAAAATAGCCTAAAGATTTATTAAGACTCCAATATTCTCCATGTGAATAACATATAAGACCAGCCTTTTCAAGACATAGCTTGCCTTTTTCATTGAGTAGACTCTCATCAATATTTACACATACAATTTCAGCTATAAACATATCATGCGAGCCGAGTTCAAGCACATTTCTCACCACACATTCAATATTCACAGGACTTTCCTTTATAAGCGGAACATCTACCTTTTCAGCACTTTCAATATGAAGCTTCATTTGCTCAAATTTATCTACGTCCCGACCTGATTTTACTCCACAATAATCTGTTGCTCTAGCGAGACTTTCTGTTGTAAGGTTTACAACAAACTGCCCTTTTTCCTTTATCAAATTATATGAATACCGTTCTTTTCTTACTGAAATTGAAAGCATAGGGGGATCTGAATTAACAGTACCTGCCCATGCTAAAGTTATTATATTAGGCTTTCCTGATTTATCAACACAGGTTACCATTACTGCTGGTACAGGATTTAATATTGTTGAAGGTTTCCATTGCTGTTTAGCCATTATTTTTTCTCCATTTACATATTGGATTCAAAGGACAATTTGTACAATCTGGTTTTTCTTTAAAGCAATAGCGACTTCCCACCCAGTCTATCTGAGCATGGTAATCATTAAAAAGCTCAGTTTCATGATCAAGATTATCCATAAAAAACTTCTGCATTTCGCTATAGCTGATATCTTCTTTGAAATATCCCAGTCTATTATAAACTCTTCTTGTATATGCATCAACCACAAATATAGGTTTGTAAGCGGCATATAGAATAATACAATCAGCCGTTTCTTCTCCTATCCCGTAGAGAGATAATAATTGTTTTCTTAAAACCATTATGTCTTCGTAAAACAGTTTATCCAAGTCTCCGTCATAATTTTCAACTATAAAATGGCAGAATTCTTTAAGTTTTCTTGCCTTTTGTTTATAAAATCTAGTGCACCGTATCATTTTCTCAAGCTTCTCATTATCCACATCGCAAATACCTTTGATAGACAAGATATCTTCCCTCATCATATTGTCGATCGCTGTTGTTACATTTTTCCAAGATACAAACTGCGTAAGTATCGCACCTACAATCATCTCAAACTTAGTTTGGGCAGGCCACCAATGCTTTGGCCCAGTTTTATCAAGCATTATTTTATATATTTCTAAAAGCTTTTCATTAGTTTTTTTATTCAATATATCACCCCCTATAAGGTTTAACTTCCTAGAGCTTATTATACCATTTAAAATATGCTTATTCATATAGCTTTTAAGTATAAATACTTTATCATATTTTACCGATATACTTATGTAAGGGATTAAATGTATTGATCTCATATATTGCATGGAGGCGATTTAATATGAGAATTGAAAGTTCAACCATTTCCATGATCAGTTCATATTCCATGTCTAAGACCTTCTCAAAGGAGGAAAGTCTGGTATCATGGGCTGATAACAACTCTCAAAACCAGCAAGGCTTACAATCGAATTCGTTTCAAGATCTTTCTGGTGCCGTAGTTGAAATCTCCAAGGAAGGAGCCTCAGCTTTGGTTAACCAAACAGGCAACCAGTCAAAAGTTGATGACGACTCAATTTTTACTCTTAGTGAAAAAGACAAGCAAAAAATAGCATTAATTGAACAATTGATCGAAATTATGACTGGTAAAAAAATCAAAATTAGATTACCAGAAAACATTAAGATCAAATTCTCTGATTCCAATGCAAACGTAGCGCAGAATGGAAACTCTTCAACACGCCCAAAACTTGGCTGGGGGCTTGAGTATAAGCTTCGTGAGTCATACTCTGAACAGGAAAAAATGGATTTTAAGTCCAATGGAACAATCAAGACGACTGATGGAAGAGAAATCAACTTTGATGTAGCAATATCAATGAACAGAAGTTTTTCACAAAATACCAACATTAACATTCGTATGGGTGATGCATCAAAAGTAGACCCTCTTGTAATAAACTACGAAGGATCAACTCCTAACCTAACTGACAGAAAATTCAGCTTTGACATTGATTCTGACGGCACTTCAGACCAGATATCCTTTTTAACAAAAGGAAGCGGTTTTCTAGCACTTGATCTAAATAATGACGGAGCAATCAATGATGGAAGTGAGCTATTTGGCCCAAAAAGCGGTGATGGATTTAAAGATCTTTCGAATTATGATTCCGATAATAACAATTGGATTGATGAAAATGACCCTATTTTTGATAAGCTTAGAATATGGACTAAAGATGATAACGGAAATGATGTACTTTTTGCATTGGGTGAAAAAGGTATTGGCGCAATATACCTAGGAAATATTTCCACGCAGTTTGATTTTAAAAATTCTACTGGAACATCCAATGGGCAATTACAAAAAACTGGCATTTTTGTAAAAGAGGACAATAGTGTTGGAACAATCCAACATATTGACCTCGCTGTATAAGGCGATTTTAAAAATTTCTTTGTTCAATTTTTGTAGGAATTTGCGAAGCAAATCCTAAAATCGAGCGAGGCTAGATGCCCCCGAGATTTTATTTAAATGGCGAAAAGTAATAAAATCAATATTTTTGAAATCGCCAGTTGACCAGTTATTTTTGGGGAATCACCTAAGTTCATAATTATATAATAAATTTAGAGCATTCTTTTATACAAATTCCACAAACAGATCCTCTTCCAATATGCTTGAAGTTTTTGTTCATATACTCTGAACATGCCTTGGCATCAATAATACTACTTCTTTCCTTTCCTACTTCCCACTCCTCTCCTGTCAAAGCATATGCGGGGCAAGCCTTTACACAAAGGTTACATGCTCCGCACATGCTTTTCATTATGTCTTTTTCTGATTTTAGCTCCATATTAGTTAGAACAGTTCCAAGCCGTACAGAAGGTCCATACTTGTGATGGATAAACAACCCATTTTTCCCTACCCAACCCATGCCTGACATAACTGCACCAGTCTTGTGAGGAAACTCTCCGCTATATGGTATTGCTGCATCTGGTATTGATTGTGAAGCTGGAATTGAATATGCATTATATCCGTTTTCCTGTAATAGCAGGACTATCCTTAATGTTATATGATCAATTAAAAAATTTGCCGATCTGTAATGGCTAAAATATGTGAATGTTGGCTTATCTGAAATCTCAGCTACTATTGCACTTGACAACCTAATTCCAACCGTAATTGCATATGGATACTTTTTCAAATTGTCTGGTAGGGTAACATGTACATTTGAAAATCCTGTAAATGTTGCACCAAACTCAATAATCTTTTTGTCTAATTCCTCCTGCGTAAGTTTCATCGTTTCCTCCATAATAACTAATATAATCTGCATATGTTTCTTGCCGCTTTCAATGTGATATGCTATAATACATCATATCAAATATCATGCGGAGGCAGCAAATGTATTTTGATGAAAATGAAGAATTAGCAGAAAAAAAACTTATACTTTTATATGTTATAAAAAAAATAAAAATACCTGTCAGCAATATTCAGATAACCAAAATTATCCTTGAAAACAGGTTTATGAACTACTTTTTTTTTCAGCAAATACTTATGGATCTTTGCAACAACGGGCTATTACGCTCTGAAAACGTTGAAGGCAAAGCATTGTACAGTATTACTCAAAAAGGACAGGTAACACTTGACTATTTTTTAAGCCATATACCTTTAGGCGTTAAAACAAGAATAGATCAGGCAGCTTCAAGCATCAGAAAAAAAATAAAAAACGAAACATCCGTAACTGCAACATTTTCTCCTGAAAGCGAAAATGATTTTATGGTAACATGTAAAATAAATGAAGACGATTTTTCATTAATTAATTTAAATATTACTGTTGGAACTAAAAGTGACGCACGAAAAATGTGCGATAATTGGAACAGTTATACTCAAGAGATTTACTCAGAAATACTAGAAATACTTTTGCGCGATAGAAAATAATATGTACTTAGGGGTGTATACATCCCCCTAATAATCTATTAATTAAGTAATCAACTCCTATCAATTAAACCCTTTATCCTTTGTATCGATTCACAGTTTCCAAATCCTCTTTCATCAGCTTCTTTTATCAAAGACACCAACTCATACCTAGCAAAATCCAAGCCTAATTTAGCAATTTTAAGTTTGCCATAATCCCCATATGAATCATTTTTAGAATTTTCACAAGATTCATAAAGCTTATAAGTTTCTTCAATTTTGGTTATAATCTTAATCTCTTCAAGATCGTTGTCATTATCTTGTATTAGATCTGTAATTAACTCATCACTCATTGTAATCCCCCATCCTACATTTTATTATTACTCAGGAAATCCGAAAATATAACAACCAAATAAATATATGCCATTAATCTAGTTGTTATAACTCTTAATTTTGAAATAAATATATCAAACAGAAAAGATATTCTATTTCAAGAATAGTTTATGTAAAATCAATGTATATGGTTCAACATATTTATAATATCACAATATATATAATAATACAATTAATTACAGTTTTTCGACAAAACATTCCATAACACTAACTAATCGATAGAAATTATGGCACAATAATTTCCTACACATTAAAAAAAAACACTTTCTCTATAATTTCGCTTTCATGTTCACTTAACTCGTGAACATACGCTCAAAAGAGAAAGTAATATTTCAATCATTCCTTGCAATGTTGAAAATATAACTTTCTCTATAATTTCGCTTTCATGTTCACTTAACTCGTGAACATACGCTCAAAAGAGAAAGTAATATTTCAATCATTCCTTAGGTAATTCTATAACTTTGTTTTTTATTGATTCTTTATAGAGAACAAATTTGTTTCCGATTATCTGCACGATTTGTGAATCTGTCATTCTGGCAGCATCATTACATATAGTTTTAGAATCCTCCATTGAGTTTTTTAAAACATTTACCTTTATTAACTCCCTTGCTTCTAAAGCATCGTTAAACTGTATAACCATATTATCATTTATTCCGCCTTTTCCTACTTGAAAGATAGGATCAATTTCATTAGCCAATGCTCTTAGATAACTCCGCTGTTTGCTTGTTAACATATTATTTATCTCCTCTTTTCTTTTAAACATCACTTTTAAGGATGTATAAAGGGATAGAATCACTCTATCCCCTCATGACCATTTTCTGTCACTTCTTTTCTTAACTTCCTCCTGTGCATTTCGTAATCAGGTTCTCCTTTTTTCCAACCACTTCTGACTTTTTCCACAGCTACATTTTGTAACTCTACATTGATTACAAAGTCATTCTTCATAACACAAAAATAAGCTACACTTCCTGATTTACAATTTCCACACTTTATACATTCCATCGGACAAAACCTCTATCCTTCGTTAAGTTTTAAGAAACACCAAAAGGAACTTAATTCTAGTAGAGAAAATTTAATTGTTATGGGGTGATATAAAAGAATATTTACGACTTAGGAATTTTGAAAATCCCATAAAAACTATAAGCTCTTATTGGTTTCCTCAATATTACTTCCCACTATGAACATATGTTCACGAGTTAAGTGAACACGAAAGCGAAGTGGTAGGGGAAGTATTTTCAACACGACTATAATATTATTTTACAACATAGCCCATATGGTTGTCTAGCATTTTGGAATAGTGCTAAAGTCCTATTTTATATTAAATACATTATTAATCTTACATTTAGCAGAACAAAATAGCGAATGCTTTAACACAATTTTGCGATAGATAAATGTAAAAGATTAATCGTATTTAATTTAAAATTATATATTCTATCTCATGTATTCGAACTCTGTATCATAAACCTTTACTGTATCGCCCTCATTAATACCCATTTTCTCAAGCTCATCAACAACGCCTTTTCTCTTCAAAGCTCTTTGGAAATACTGGAGGGACTCATGGTTTTCAAAATTTGTAGAATCAAGAATTTTCTTAATCCACTTTCCTTCGATAACATAAACATTGTTCTCTTTATGAATTTCAAATGGTGATTCTTCTTCAGCAGTATAGACAACCTCAGTCTCTGGATCTGATATTATTATTGTTTCAGGTATGCTCTTTAAAGTCTCACTTACATAATACATCATTTCTTTTATACCCTTATTCATTGCTGCAGAGATTGCAAATACCTTATAGCCCTGACGCTCCATTTCCCCTGTAAACCTTATCAAATTATCATCAGACTCAGTTACGTCTGTTTTATTTGCTACGACAATTTGAGGTCTTTTTGCAAGAATAGGGTTGTACTTTTCAAGTTCTTCATTTATTACTTTTAAATCCTCAACTGGATCCCTTCCCTCAGAACCAGACACATCAACAACATGTATAAGTAGCCTAGTTCTTTCGACATGCTTTAAGAACTCATGTCCAAGACCTACTCCTTCATGAGCACCTTCTATAAGACCTGGAATATCTGCCATTACAAAGCTATCGACACCATCTATACTAACAACACCAAGATTCGGCTCAATCGTGGTAAAATGATAGTCTGCTATCTTCGGCTTTGCTGCTGATACAATTGATAAAAGAGTTGATTTACCTACATTAGGGAACCCAATCAACCCAACATCAGCCAATAGCTTTAGTTCAAGAACAACCCACTTCTCATCTCCCTGATCCCCCGCTTTGGCGAAGTTAGGTATTTGCCTAGTAGGAGTTGCAAAATGCTGATTTCCCTTGCCACCTGTACCACCTTTTGCAATAATTGCAGTTTGTCCAACCTTGGTAAGATCGGCTAGTATTCTTCCTGTTGTCTCATCCTTAATCAAAGTACCTTGGGGTACCTTTATGACAAGGTCTTCGCCGCCGCGTCCCGTACATTTCGCAGAACCGCCATCTTTACCTGGCTGCGCCTTGTAATGTCTTTTGTATCTAAAGTCCGCAAGTGTTCTGCTTCCTTCATCAACTATAAATACTATATCTCCGCCTTTTCCACCGTCTCCACCGTCAGGACCACCCGATGGCTTATATTTTTCTCTATGAAAGGAAACGATTCCATTTCCTCCATCTCCTGCTTTTAAATATATCGTTGCACTATCAATAAACATTATTTCAACTCCCAATATCTTTTTGGCAACTAACCCTTACATTTAATATTACCAAATGCGAGATTATTAATGATTTCCTAGACATAAATAAATCCCGGTTTTATCCGGGATTATTTTTGTATTAATAATTATGCCTGAACTATACTAACCTGTTTCTTATCCTTACCCATTCTTCCGAACTTAACTTTTCCATCTACTAGAGCAAAAAGCGTATCGTCCTTACCGATTCCAACATTTTGTCCAGGATATATCTTAGTTCCTCTTTGTCTAACAAGTATGTTACCTGCTATAACTGGCTGACCGTCTCCTCTTTTAACACCGAGTCGCTTCGATTCACTGTCACGACCGTTTCTGGAGCTACCAACCCCTTTTTTATGTGCAAACAACTGCAAATTAACTTGAATCATTGGATTACACCTCCTCATCCAAAATCGAAATATACTTTTTATTTGTAGGAGTTAATAATAACTGTTTAAAACCTACCACCATTGTCTCAAGTATGATTTTAATGGTGTCTTTTTTATCCAGATCAATTTCGTAAGGTAACACACACTTCATGTAGCCATCCTTGATCGTAAGAACCTTTGGTCCTTTTCCATCTATGAGCCTTATACCAGCAATCTCTTCAAGAGCATTTGCTCCTGTATATGCAATCGCTGATACTGCGGCACATACAATGTCATTTCCAGGATCACCAGCGTATGCATGCCCTTTTACGGTATATTCCCGAATAAATCTTTCCTTATCTCTAACAATATGAATATTTATCATATTCACCTTCTAAGACCAATAATGCATTGAGTAATTCTTATGCATTGATCTTTTCAATCTGAACTTTAGTATGTGGCTGTCTATGACCTTGTTTTCTTCTATAACCTTTTTTAGGCTTATATTTGAAAATAATAATCTTCTTATCCTTACCTTGTCCTAAAACTTTAGCACTTACAGTAACGTTTGAAAGTACAGGACTTCCAAAGCTAACCTTACCGTCGTTTGAACATGCAAGAACTTTGTCAAAAGTAACAGTTGCACCATCTTCAAGATCAAGCTTTTCGATGAAAACAACATCACCTTCCTGAACCTTGTACTGTTTTCCACCAGTTTCTATTATAGCGTACATCGGAACACCTCCTTAACACAAAAACTCGCCGATGTAGGCAGTGACAGCTTGTCAGTAATCCTGACTGTTATCACATTTATACGCCTATGACCGTGCGGCTACCGAAATATTTTATCATGTAATAGAATTAATGTCAATCTCTTTTATTTTTATATCCTCATGTCTTACTTCATCTGAAGCTTTTATAACTATTCTTTTATTATATGACTTTTCCAAGCTTTGGAGCTCTTGTCCGTCCACACCTGTAAGAATTGCTGCTACGGACGGATGAACCTCTACCTGAATTGCATTTGCTATTGTATGGTTAAAATACCTGCCTATCTCTTTTTCAACGTTTCTCGCTATTGACTCAGGAGATAAAATTTTGCCTGTGCCGTCACAATACGGGCAGTCTGCAAGCATCACTGAGGCTAAACCCTGCCTTATTTTCTTTCTGGTCATTTCGATAAGACCAAGTCCAGTCATTCCAACAACAATTGTTTTGGTTCGGTCCCTTCTCAATGCATTTTTTAATGCATCAATCACCATCTGTTGATGCTGCTGTTCCTTCATATCTATGAAGTCTATTATGATAATTCCACCGATGTCTCTTAACCTTAACTGCCTTGCTATTTCCTTTGCGGCTTCAAGATTAGTTTTAAGAACCGTTTCCTCGAGATTACTTCCTCCAACATATTTCCCTGTATTTACATCAATGACCGTTAATGCTTCAGTCTGATCCAATACCAGATAACCACCGCATTTTAGCCATATTTTTCTTGCTAAAGCCTTCGAAATCTTCGGCTCTATCTGGTAGAATTCAAATAAATCCATACTTTTTCCGAAATACTCTACCCTCATTTTTAAAGATGGCGAAAGCATTTCAACCAGTTCTAGAACCTTTGAATATTCCTGTCTGTCATTTATTATGAATTTGTCGATATTCCATGTAAACAAATCCCTAACAGCTCTGTATATAAGGCTAATATCCTTGTGAATACAACGAGGTGTGGGACCTCCTCTTTCCTTTTGCTTTATCTTTTCCCACAGCTTGATAAGAAAGTTTAAGTCGTTTGTGAGATCATCAACGTTTTTTGTCTCGAATGCAGTCCTGACAATAAGGCCCATTCCCTTTGGCTTAATCTTTTCAGCAAGCCTCTTGAGCCTGTTTCGCTCATCTTCATTCTCAATTCTTCTAGAAATACCAATGTAATCAGCATTCGGAAGTAAAACAAGCTGTCTTCCAGGCAATGTGATATGAGTCGTAACACGCGGTCCCTTAGTTCCGATAGGCTCTTTTGTAACCTGAACAGTTATCTCTTGTCCAGGTCTTAAAAGCTCATCGATGTTACTCCCCCTAAACTCATGATATACATCAACCTCGTCCTCACTAAACTCTTTTTGAGAAACTGCATCCCCAACATACAAAAAAGCATTCTTCTCATAACCTATATCAATAAAAGCAGCTTGCATCCCAGGAAGAACACTGCTCACCTTTCCTCTGTAGATATTTCCCACAAGTCTTTCCTGATTAGGTCTTTCAATATATATTTCTACAAGCTCTTTGTCCTCCAATAAAGCAACTCTGTTTTCTTCTCGTCCAATATCAACAATAATTTCATTTACCACATTTCAACCCCCTCAGTTTCAAGACAAAGCTTCATTGCTCAAAGGATCGAGTATCCTCATTTCTTTCTCTATATAAAGCCCTGTACGATGAACTTTCACAAGCTTTAACTGCAAATCTGACAACAAATTAAAAGCTGAAATCAATAAATCAGGTTTCAAATTCGATTTACTACCTGCACTTATTTTTAAAGAAATACTGAAAACATTTTCTACATTGTAACTTGAAAAACCGGGTACATCTAAATGCTTATTTATATAATTCGTCAAAAAAGGATTTTCTATATATTGAAAACCATTCTCCGATTCAAAATTATTGTCACTGCCTAACTCTTTTGAAAACTTTGTTTTTAACTCAAAAATCATCGGTCTTATATCAACTTCCTTACGACCTCTCTTGCTTTCCTTCTCAATCAAAATCTCGGGTTTTTCCATAATAGAATCAAGAACAGATTTTATGTGACCATGTTCCTGTTTTTCAGCCGTTGCAACCAAAATCTCATAATCAGCTACTACTATTGAAGCCATTATATTTACCTTTGTCTGCTTTTTATTTGATAAAGATATCCTAATACCTTCTGGCAAATTTTGATTAAGCTTTTGTGAAAACTCTTGCGGATCAATATCACATGTAAATTCAAAATCTGCATACTCACTTTCACTTGTCACTCCGACAGACAATGGCAAACCGAAAACCATTGCTGGATGAGGATTGAACCCCTGCGAATATGCAATTGGCAACTTTGATCTTCTTATTGCTCTTTCAAACACCTTCATCATATCAAGGTGTGAAATATATTTAACTTCTTCCCCACGTATAAATTTTACTCGTAAGCTACTCAACGCATACTCCTCCCTCAAAAACACCTGCTCCACATCCAGTGCAACTTGTCCTACAATTTGAGGTCAACTCTCCTCTGACAGCTTTTTGATATTCTTTAATCAGATGATTTTTAGTTACACCAATATCAATATGGTCCCATGGAAAAACCTCATCAATTGTTCTCTCTCTGTTTGCATAAAAATGCGGATCAACATCACATTCCTCAAAAGCTTCCATCCAAACTTTATAATTGAAATGCTCTCCCCAACCGTCAAATTTGCAGCCTTTTTGCCATGCTTTTACCAAAACCTTACCAAGTCTGCGGTCACCTCTAGCAAAAATTGCTTCAAGAAAACTTAGCTCAGAGTCATGCCAATTGTAGCTTATGCTTTTATTTTTTATTTTTACCTTTAAGAGTTTTTGCTTTTCTCTCAACATCTGCATAGTATCCTGAGGTGCCCATTGAAACGGAGTAAACGGCTTTGGCACAAACGAAGAAGTACTTATTGTCACACTTAAGCCCTTTCCTCTATTCTCCTTAGGTACTGCTTTATACGTAGCAACTACTTTATCTCCAAGATCTGCAATGCCCTCGACATCTTCATTGGTCTCTGTAGGCAGCCCTATCATAAAATATAGCTTGACTCCACTCCAACCGCCATTGAAAGCAGTCGATACTGAGATTATCAGATCTTCCTCAGTAACACCCTTATTTATTACATCCCTTAGCCTTTGTGTTCCAGCCTCAGGTGCAAATGTCAATCCACCTTTTCTAACCTTTTGAGCTTTTTGCATCAAATCAAGTGAAAAGGAATCCACCCTCAATGAAGGAAGAGACAAGTTTACTTTTCTTGGCTCCATTTCATTAATAAGATCATCAGTCAACTCCTTAAGCCCCGTATAATCGCTTGTACTTAAGGATGTCAACGATATTTCCTCATATCCTGTATTCTCCTCAAGCTTTTTAGCCAATTCAACCAATTTTTGAGGAGTCCTTTCTCTGACAGGCCTATAAATAAAACCTGCCTGACAGAATCTACATCCCCTTGTACAGCCTCTGAAAAGCTCAAGCATTATTCTATCATGAACTATATCTGAAAAAGGAACTACGATTTTGTCTGGAAAAAAAGTATTATCCAGATCATTTATAATTCTTTTTCTTATCTTTTTTGGAAAAGCTTCATCCTTTGGAACTACTTTATTTACAGTACCATCCTGATTATACTCCACATCATAAAAAGCTGGAACATACACACCTTCAATCTGTGCAATTCTAGAAAGAAACTGATCTCTAGTCCCATCTTCCTCTTTCCATATCAAAAAAACATCCAGGATTTCCTGGATAACTTCCTCACCTTCACCAAGCACAAAAAAGTCTATAAAGTCAGCCAATGGCTCAGCATTATAAGCACAAGGTCCTCCAGCACAAACAAAAGGATGATCTTTTGTACGCTCATTACTTAGTAATGGGATTCTAGCTAAATCGAGTGCATTTATAATGTTTGTATAGCACATCTCGTATTGAAGAGTAAAACCCAGAAAATCAAAGTCTTTGACCTGACTCTGTGTCTCAAGTGCAAAAAGAGGTATATTTTGCTCCCTCATTTTAGCTTCCATGTCAACCCATGGTACAAAAACTCTTTCACAATAGGTATCTTCCCTAGAATTCAGAAGATGGTAAAGTATTTTCATACCCAAATGAGACATGCCAACCTCATAAACATCAGGAAAGCAAAACGCATAACGTATTTTAACCTTTTCAATATCCTTTTTTACACTGTTCCATTCACCGCCAACATATCTTGACGGCTTCTCAACTCCTAAAAGAACTTCATCATTTATAATAAATTTCATATAATTTTCTCCTAATACTTATAATAACCAAAAACTACATTTTTAGCAACACTAACTTGGACTGAAAGAGCAATTTATATTTAGTAATTTGAATTAATATTTGCATAATAAATTCATATACATCTATTCGCTACCAATATTTATTCGCTTTGTATATTGATTCCTCTAATAATTTTTGCTGTATAATGCAGCGAGCTTAATAGCCTCTTCCATACTTATACTTTCAGCAATCCCCTCGCCAGCAATATCAAAAGCTGTACCATGGTCAACAGAGGTTCTTAGGAAAGGAAGCCCTATAGTTAATGAAATGGTTTTTTCGAAATCCACCATTTTTGTGGCTATATGCCCCTGATCATGATAAAGAGAAAGAACTGCATCATATTTCCCTTTCAAAGCTTGGTAATAAACTGAGTCCGCTGCCAAAGGTCCTTCTACATCAATCCCCATACAACGCAAAGCCTCGACAGAAGGCTCAATTTCTTTTATATCTTCATCTCCAAACAATCCATGTTCGCCACTGTGAGGATTCAATCCAGCTATTGCAATCTTTCTTCTTTCAACCCCAAGCATCTTCAATGCTGCATTACAACGTTTGACATACTCGATTATCCTGTCCTTTTTTACCAAATCACATGCTTTTCTTAATGAAACATGCCTTGATAGAAAAAATACCCTTAAACTATGAACCTGAAACATCGTTAAAGGATCTTCCGTTCCAGTTAGTCCTCCAAACATCTCAGTATGTCCAATAAAATCAATTTTTGCAGCTTTAATAGCTTCTTTGTTGATAGGACCAGTTGCTACAGCCTTAATTTCATTTTTCTTAGCAAGCAAAACAGCCCTTTCAATATATTTATATGACGCCAGTCCAGCTTCCTTTTGAATCTTTCCAAACTTGATTTTCCCAGTATCAAAGCCATCTACATCCAGTACATCAACTGTTCCATGGCAAAATAATCCTTCATCAACTTCATTTATACCATTGATCTTTAGACCTGTTTCAATAACCTTCTCAATACTTTCCAACGCATCCAAACTACCTATAACCAAAGGCTTGCAAACAGTATACATTTCAATATTCTTCATTGCCTTAAGTACTATCTCTGGACCTATGCCAGCAGGATCTCCCATAGTAATTCCTATTACAGGCCTTTCCAAACAGAACATCTCCCTTCGAATAATGAAGTCCCATATTTATATGTATTATAATCAATATTCAAAGAATCTGCAATTTTCATTTTTATACATAACACCTGATTGCATGCGCGAGATATAATCTTAATATCTCAAAGGTATTATATACTATGATATATATAATTACAACAAAATAGTCTTCTAAGTATTAACATTAAAGCACTCTAATAATTCAGTATGATTTACAGTTGCTTGAAATATTTCTAAGTGTTATAATTATAAATATACTTCCTGGATATAGCATAGTTGGTAGCAACTCTTTCTTAAGGTTATTTTCCTAAACATGATTTATAAATTCACTTCTTTTTATGCTGCTGTTTGTTTTACATTCTTGTCCAAAAAATATTTAAGGGGATCTAAAATGAATGAAAAAAATCTTGCATTAAAAACCAACAAAAACATTGTTCATACAAGGATCATTGCTAGTTTTGTTGATTGTGTATTTTTAGGAATCAGTTCACTTTTCATTGTCATTTTTTTTAAAAGTGATACAGCTTGGCTATTTCCCTTTGTTTTAGCATTTTTATATTATATTATTATGGAGACGCTATTTGGATTCACTTTGGGTAAATATTTTCTTAAGATCAGGGTTATCGGTAATCACTGCGGTAAACCCAAGTTATACCAGTCTGTTATAAGGGCTCTATTCTGGCTTTTTGAGATCAATCCAGCAACAATGCTTTTTTGGGTTATAACATACATGCTCGCCAGAAATTCTAAGTTTAAACAAAGAATTGGAGACATGGCTGCTAAAACCTACGTAGTATACAAAAAGGATTTAACAGAATTTCTCGAAAATACATATGAAAATTCAATGAATATTGATGAGTTTGCAGTTCACAGCCAAGGAAAAAAAGTTAACCTTGTTCATGATGTGAATGGCGAATACAGGTTTGATTCAAAGATACAATGTATCGAGATTGGAAATCAAAGATTTCGAATCAAAGGTATAGAGAATATGTCAATTGAACAAATTTCAAACGAAATAAACAGGGGTGCTAGATTTGCCAGCTTTTATATTTGCTTATCTGCAGTAATAATAACTAAAAAGTCTTTATCGGACATTCATTTTATCAGGTCTGGAGAAAAAGATACAAAGTACCATATGCCGTATACTATTTTTTCAATATTATTTGGATGGTGGGGATTTCCATGGGGTATAATATGGACACCATCAACTATTATATCTAATTTTCATGGTGGTGTTGATGTTACAAGGGAAGTTCTAGAAACAATACAGGCTGGAGTGAATATAAAGGAAAAAGAAAGAATATTTAAGAAAAATCAGGAGAAGTTTAGCCTAAATGCCATCGATTTGAGAAGTAAAATCGAAGAGTTGTCCAACTATGAATTTAAGGTTGAATACTGGAATCACATTGATCAATTCTCAGAAGACGTGGCAGCGCTTATTGCAAACGAAAATGAGCGCAGAAAAAGTATAAATCCGAATTACGAGAATTATTGTCCTGTAGTTATTGATTATTCAATGCCTGAGACAATGGGGCAACGAGTTTTCGCACATGACTACAACTCATCCAGACAAAAAGACAGAAAGACACCTGTGATTATTGGAGTGCTAATTGGGTTGGCGCTTGTTGGACTTTTAATATCTTCAATTTTAAAATCTCCTGATTATACAAGTATGGCAAAAGATGAATATGAAAGTGGTAACTATTCAAAAGCAATAGAATACTCAGATGATGCATTGGACAACCACCCTAACGATAGAGATGCCATGCTGATTAAAGGAGAATCTTTATATAACCTTGGCAAGTATGAAGAAGCTCTCTATATTTATAAAGAACTTGAGAAGGTTGATTCTGGAAATAAATTGGTCTATTTGGACCTGGGTAATGTAAACTATTATCTTGAAAACTACAGTGAATCTCTTCAGAATTTTGAAAGATTGATAGCAATGGATTCTAATTATCCTGACGGGTATATTGGAAAGGCAAATGTATTAAACAAAATGGGAAAGTATGACATTGCCATTAAAACTATAGACACATTGCTTTCAAAAGAACCGAGCAATTATGATGCAATAATAGTAAAGGGAACATCATATTTAAAAACAGAAAAGTACAAGGAGTCATTGGTACTACTTGATAAGGCTATTGGACTTAAACCTGATAATGATAGTGCATATATTGGTAAAATTAGCATTTTGTTATCGCAAGAGAAATATACAGAAGGATTAAAATTATGTAAAGAGGCAATAGGAAAGTTTAAAGGGAATGAGGAGATTTTATGGTATATGGCAGATATTTATTCTGCTAAGGAAGACCATAAAAATGCTGTTAAGTATTATCTAGAAACCGTTAAGGTAAATCCAAAAAACTATGAAGCATATGTATCAATGGGATGGGAAAATTATTATCTTGAGGATTACGAAAAGGCTTCTGAAAACGCTAAAAATGCCTTAAAGATATATCCTGATTTACAGTTCGCAGAAGATCTTAAAGATGAAGCTGTCGAGGCACAAAAACCAGAAAGTGAGCGAATTGCAAACTTTGTTAAAAACAATTACCTATACTATGACAAAGTGAATGATGCAGAGAGTATAACTAACACTTTTTCCAAAATAGGTGAAGTCAGTATTGACGACATTCAAAAATATGTAAATAAATTCAAGTATAAAGAGGACCGTTTTACCTTCTTGATTTCTGGACAATATTATGATGAAATTCAAACTGATGAGAAAAACAATCATATTCAGTTTAAAAAGGTTAATGACCATACCCAGTATATAAGGATTTATTCCTTTACATCCAGTATTGCCAATGAATTTAAGGAACAGTTGAATACCATAAAAGAGACTGAAAAACAGACCCTGGTTATTGACTTGAGAGATAATCCTGGAGGACTTGCTTATCCAGCGAATTCAATTTTGGATACCCTTCTTCCCAAATGCGTAACAAGCTACTTGGTTACAAGGGATGGCAAGATCAATAGTTTTAATTCAGACGAAAACCAGATTAAATTCAAGCATATTTTCATTTTTGTAAACGGGAACTCTGCCAGCTGTTCCGAGCTGGTTTCACTGGGGCTAAAGAAGTACCTGAAAAACGTGACTATTGTGGGTACACCTACTGTGGGAAAAGGCGTTGGGCAGACTGTATTTGAAAATAAGAAAGAGAAATATATGCTTTTTCTTGTAAGTGCTTATTGGAATGTAAAAGAGAAAAATATAATGGGTGAGAATATAAAACCAGATATATATGTGAAGGGTGAAAAGGATGCTGACTACTTTAAGGTAGTTAAGTAAGATAACAAAACACCCTAATTAAAACAACGGGGCTGTTTCTCAATACATAAAGTATTTTGAAACAGCCCTATTTTTATGCCTTAAATATGAATTCAAGTACTTTTAATACTTACTTGGGTTTTGCGAAATTGTCTTCGACGATCTCCCAACCAAGCGTGGCAATGATATTAATAAGCACATAGTCCGTTGTTATTGCAGGCATTCCTTTATCAAGACCTTTTCTTCATCATACCCATTATTAATGTATTCATCTTTTAGCTCACGAATATGATTGGTAAGCTAATCACGTATATCCATATGTACTTTCTTGCATTTTATATGGATGTATACATCATCAAGGAAAGTTAGTATCTTTTTATTCAAAGCAAGCACCTACAATAACTGAGTTTACTGCTTTTGTATAGGTTTGCCACTCATCTTTTTTATGCTTTAATAATTTTCTGCCTTCTTGGATTATCTTATAATACTTCCTGCGTTTACCGTTGTCGGCATCAACCCAGAAGGATTCAATAGCATTTTCATTTTCCAATCCATGTAGCATGGGTTATAAAGTACCTTCCTTTAAATCTGAGAATAAAATAATCAATAGTTATTTTGTAAGGTTAATTATTCTTTGTCTCCTCAAGAGGAAATGTGACTTTCCAATTTCCCTGTGTAAGCATTCTATTAGTGATAAAAGTCCCAAAAAGTGAGTATTTACCAATTTCTGATTGAGGTATCTTAAATACATATTCAGTATAATCAATTCTATTATTAGTATTAGGATTCTCAACAAAGCTAACTGAATAATCACTTTCAATTTTATTTCCTTTTTTATCAGTTAAGAAAAAGTACCCATGATTATCCTTAGTCAAGTTCTTCATAACAGATGTTTGAATATGGAGCATTCCATCTACATATCCTATGCCTCTAAATTCAATCCCCTCAACTGGAAAACAAGTTTTTTTCGATGAAACAAGAACTTTAACCTTGTTTTCATAATTTGGTTCCTTTAATTCTTTAACTATAGAACCACAGCCACCATTTATCGAAACCATCCTTGTCAATGGAGTGTTGTTAACATTTCTCCAATCAATCGCTATAGGTATATCACTATACACACGCTTACCACTCAAAAACTCTCTAACAGTAAAACTAATCTTATCACCAATGATTTTTTTGTTCCCATACTCAGTTACAGATATAAGAAAAGTAGCTGTTTTTGTTGCTTTATCATATCCAACTCGCTCACACGTTGCAGAACCGTCAAATGGACGATTAATCGAATAACTGTCAAAAAGGTCAGTTGTTTCATCAACACGATCTCCGATAAGGTCTTGCATTGTGATGTAGATTTGAGCTGTATTACCACCAATTTTTACTGAAACAACCTCCATTCTAACACCATTATCCTCACAGCTTTTTTGAACAGGCACAAACAATCGCGCAACTTTTGGAGAAACTAAATACATAAGTTTATAGACAGCAGGAACATTGACAGCAAGTACAGGTGATACAGTCAAAACAATTACTAAAAACATTGCTAAAATTATAATAGGTCTGCGGAAAAAGGTTTTTGATTTAATTGTTTCTCTTTTAGTCTCATCTATTGAGTGAATAATTTTATTTACAAGTTCTTTGTCTGGAGATATCTGTTCGTTCATACTAATATATTTTTCTTTAAACATCATAATCCTCCCCCAATATTTCTCTCAGCTTATATCTTGCACGTGTGAGCTGCGTTCTTATAGTAGATGGTTTTTTGTTTAATATTTCACTTATATCTTCTATACTCAAGTCCTCATAATAAAAAAGGTGTATAACTGATCTATACTTCATGGGTACTTTTTGCAGTTCATAGTGAAGATTGATTTGTTCCTTTGTTTCAAAAACAATGTTTTCATCTAAAGGCACTATTTTCTTTTTCCAAGATGATGCCCACATTTTTTTGCTTGATAAATATCATCAGCATCGCTTTTATTTCTTGTTTGTGAAAAAGCAAGCCTATAAACCATATTGGAATATGTATTAAAAACACCTTCCATGCAGTCCTCCGTAATTAATACTTGTTGTCTCAAAAGCTTAACCTCCCTTTACTATGAATACCCATTACGACATAGAAAAGCTACACTTCAATCAAAAAAATCTTCAAACTATTATTTTTTGGACAAAAAGAAACCCTCTTTCGAGGGATAATTTAAGCATTTATATATGTTAACCGAAAAAACACTCAAAAATTATCATTGCACATAAAACTTCAATATTTCATCTATATTAATGGCTGAAGCTGTATCTTTTATACAGATAATCGTATGAATTATTCCTGCTATGGATTTGAATGCAAAATAGCATCCAACAACAAACACTACAGAAACCAATACACTCACTAACCTAAAGCCATTAACTTTTTCCATGTTAGAATATATTCCTACACCTTGTTTTACATAGAAGCTTAAAATAAAGAGCGTTATTGCCACCAATATAAAAATCACAGATATTATAATATGCTGGTATAAAAAACCTTGAAGCAGTTTATCTACAAAATCAACAACTGAGGCATGAATATGTTCGTTTGAAAAACTATAAGCCGCTCCTGTTATTAACCTTATAATTAAAGCAATAACTATTTCGAGTAATACCAGAACGAACAGCGATATTGAGAAGACCTTCAAAAAACGACGTCTTTCGAAAAATTGAAGTCCAACAAAAAACAAAACAACTAAGAGAACGAATAGTATAATATTGCTTAATTTCTTTACATTTTTTAATACACTAAGATTTTTAGGCTCTTCTACCGTTTCAGTTGTTAACTTAATGGATTTTTTCTTTAAATCTATTTTTATTCCGATATTCCCTTTACCGATCACTTCGTTTACCTTTTCTTGAACTATGAGATCTAAGACCTTATCAGGGTTATTTTTCATCTTCAAAAATTTGTTTTTTATTATTTCTGTTGTTATTACTTTAATAGATTCCTTGGATATTTTAAGTTTCTTTTGACTATCTGCAAGCGAAGTTAGGGCCTCAAAAATACTATCTGGATTATTTTCAATGTATTTCATAGTTTGTTCAATATCCAACTTAAATTTTTCTTCGTCAATGCTGTTTCTAATTGATGATGAAAAAATTTCCTTTATTTGTTCTCTGTGATTTGTTACATCAATAACAGGTAGGGCTTTTTTATCTCCAACAACAAACGAAAATATACCCTTAGACGAAGCACCTATTATACCTTCAACTTCCTTTCGGGTATTAGCATCAATCTTAATGGATTTCTTATCTTCAATCTTTTCTAAAATAAAATTAGTTAGATCGGACTTGGCATTACTAGTATCAAAAACATTGTAAGAAAAATCAGATGATAGTATTGTTTGATTTGCAACTATGGATAATTGCAATCCAAATGATAAGATTAGTAGAGAAATAATGATTAATGTATATGAAAAACCCCTTAAAAACTTTGATTTCATTTGGACCCCCAGAACATTTTAATAAATGCATAATACTTTGAGTAAATTATATATTAATATTTACGCAAAATAAAGTTCATGGTCTGAAATAATACAAATTTTATTGTGAAAGAGCATCCATTACATGAATGAATGCTCTTATTGCCCCTAATAAGTTAATTTTAATCCTCTAAAATATTCTTCTAATGCCAATCAACACACTATTATCTTAGCATTGAAATCACAGGAAGATCCACTTCTTTCATACCTTGAAGCATGAGCTTAGCCATTTCATTTGCTCCGTATGCCGAAAAATGTGTATTATCTCCAGACTCGTTAGTCAAGAAAATCTTTTTTGAAGCTTCTGCTCCCAAAGATTCTACTAAAACTTTACTCTTGGAAGTTAAATCAATGTATTTAATATTGTTTTGTGTTGCTATTTCTTTCATAATAGCTGGCATGTTGGCACCTGCACCATTTATATGAAGTGCTGTGTTGCTTAATGTTTTGTTATCCGAATTAAATATCCTTCTTACCGATGGTGATATCAATACAGGAATTGCACCTTTCTGTTTACATTGATTTACCATACTGTTTATATTAGATTTGAAAGCACTTGCACTTGTGGTCTTGTCATTATGACCAAGTTGTATAAAAACATAGTCATTTGCTTTTACAGAATTCATTATGGCAGGAAATAAAACTTTGTTACTTAGAAAACTCGAACTGTTTTCTCCTGAGTCTGCATAATTGGCTATACAAACACCAAGTTTAAAATACTGAGGTATTATCTGACCCCATGATGTGAATGGAGCTGTTGGCTGGTCACAAACAGTAGAATCGCCTGCCAAATAGATCATAATTGGGTTCTTTGCAGCAACCACGCCTATTCCATTTAGCTTTGGATTAGTACCTGAGAATGTCAAATCAAGACCTGAAGTACCTGTTCCTCCCTGTCCAGTAGGTTGTCCTTCTGGATTTCTTACGTTTATTGTAAATGTCTGTCTGGTGAGCTCTCCTGAAGTTGTCACAGTTCCTAACATAGTTCTTCTTGCTTCACCCACGACATTAGCGGAACTCGAAACCCCATTTTCTCCCAAAACAACTGTTACATCATAATTACCTGGCTGTAAATCCATATGAAATTTTATTGGATTTGTCCCTGTGCATTTATTTTTTAGCGAAGGATCTACTTCTGGTCCACCTGCTGTAATCATTGGGGTATTTGTTGGGATATGAGTCGAATTTGTTTGTGTATTTGTTGGTGTTGGTATGTTTGCTGTCGTAGTGTTGAATTTTAAAGCAATGCTAATAACATCACTCATATTAATAGCTCCATCGTTATTTAAATCGCAGTTCCTGTCATAATTACTTTGCGAAAAAGTAGTGTTAAAACGTATTGCTATCAACATTACATCAGACATATTAACAGCTCCATCCCTATTAATATCTTCTGGAAACACCGATACGGGTTTAGTTTGTGTAGGAGTATTTGTAGGTCTAGCTGATGGATTTGTTGATCCTTTTACATATTTGGAAATAGGCAAATTCGATTCTGTGATCCCTTCAGAAACAAGTCTAGCCATCTGGTATGCACCTTTATCATTAAAGTGAAGCACATCGTTAGTCATATATAAACTTTTTGCATTATTGTACCCAATAGAATTTAAATAACTTAAAGCCTTTGCCTGTAAGTCTATAAACTTTGTGTTTGTCTCCGCTGCAACTTCTTTTGCCGCAATACAGTAGTCCTTGAAATCATTCTGGAACACGCCGTTTGAATAACTAAATCTTGTGGTAGGGGTTATTATTATAGGAGTTGCACCTTTTCCCTTTGCGCCATCGATATACATTTTAAGATAAGTTCTGAATGTGGTTGCAGGATCTGTGTATCGGTTTGTATCACTTTTATATCTATCATTGATACCCCATTGACATAATAAATAGTCGCCTGGTTTTATAACACTCAGAATATCTTTCAAACGTCCTTCATCAATAAAGGATTTTGAACTTCGACCGCCAATTGATTTGTTGACAAAAGTAACATCTGTTGTGAAAAACTCCTGTATGCGTTGACCCCAGCCTTGTTGTGGAGCCTGACTAGCGCTATACGTCTGAACTGTTGAGTCCCCAGCAATGTAAACTATTGGCTTATCAGCAGCATAGCCTACTGATGACAAATATGACAAGCATATTGAAATTGTAAATAAAACAACACCTAACATTGTAAAACTTTTTCTCTTTTTCATGATTATCTCCCCCTAAAAAATTAATATAAATACTCTACAGCCTGTGCGAAACTTTAGATCTGAGTATTTTTAGTTATTACAATACCTTTATGCGAAACAAAGAATACTTTTAAGGGGTATAATAAAAATATGACAAACATAATATTTATTTATTACATTTGTCATCTAAATTTTAATTTAAAATAAAAAGTATTAATCTAATAAAACAGTGCCTAAGATATATCTATATTTTACTTTTTCGGATAGCTTGCAGATGTAGCATTAAAATGTTTTGCAAGATTGATTATATCCGACATATTTATTGATCCATCGAGATTGGTATCACAATGTTCGATGTATTTTCCATCTCCCTTGATACTGTTAAATACTTTTGCAACATAAATAACATCTGACATGTTTATGGAGTCATCTTGAGGTTCATTGATATCACCAACCCAAACATGCACTGGATTGTCACTCGTTCCAATCACTGAATCTTTTTCAATATCATTCATTGTTCTTGCAAGAAATCCTGGTTTTGTTATCTTTATACTTAAATCTTCGATGTCATCAGGTATATTGCTTATTTCAAAATAACCTTTTTCATCGGTTTCAGCAGATAATTCTGTTCCAAGAAGCTCGATCTTAAAGCTCTTTTTGAGTGAATCTTCCTCTGGTATATTACTTAAATCAGGTGATATGTATCCACTGATTTTGCTACCTGTATTTGGATCAGTCGGCCCTTTGGTTGGTACAGGTGTAGTTTCAGGTGTCTCATTACCAGTGTATTCTCCAAGTGAAATACCATTTACCCCCATAGGCACTTTGTGATCTAGTGAGATATATTTTCCATCTTCAGTCTTCCACAATGCCTTTTCAAATATACTGTATTTTTCTTCATCCCATTTTGTCCAACCAATTGTTAAACCACCAGTATCCCCAGAATTCGGATTAAAGCACCAGAATGTATGGTTTATGCGTTTCTCAACCATGTAATCCCTTAATAGCTCCATCCATTTCTTGTTTTTAGGATTTTCAAGACCACCACCCCACTCTCCAATAAAAAGAGGTGCAATACCTTTATCATCAATATAAGCCCAGCTGTCATACCAATAGTCGTCTAATAGTGTTTGAGTTGTAAAATCCTTGTCAAACCATTTCTGAGCATATACTGACGGACCATAGTCATGGGGAGAATATACAATCTGGCTATTAAGCTCACCCACATCAATTGGATAATCCTTTACGCCCCTTAGATTACCGCCCCACCAAGCTGGGTACCACGGTGAAGTTTCAGGAGAAGCATCCCAGATGTCTGGTGTATCATATGTAAACCCTTTTTCTGTTTTAGGATACTGTTCGATTCCTTCAATCATTATTAGAAGTTTTGGATTCTTTTTCAAAATAGCCTTTGCACACTCTTGAGAAGCGTTTTTCCAGTTGTTTTCATCTTTAGAATCATTCCATTTTGCAAATGCCTCTGGAACATTTACTGAATATCCTCTTTTTCCGTGAGGTTCATTTTTTAAATCCAATGCAAGAATTGTATCATCATTCTTATATTTGTCAGCAAGCCAAACCAGCGTATCCATCCACATTTCTGTGGTTACTACACCTGCCGTCTTTGTTTCCTTTCCATACCATAATTCGTAGTTATGACCAGAATTATCTGCATGAGGACTATGTATATCAACCATAACCTTGATTCCAAGCTCCTTGCAGAAGCCCATTATTATATCAAATATCTCCATGCTGTTTTTTACCGCTTTTTTCTCCTTATCATAGAAGAGCGGATTCACAACATAATATGGCGGGTTATCACATGCAGTAACACTTGAAACCTTGTTTGGCTCTCCTATCATCCAACTGTTTAAAAGCTCCGTGGAAATTGGAATTCTCAAAAAGTTTATGCCTCTATCTGCAATTGATTTGAGCATTATCTTAACATCATACTCGGCACCATGGAAACAATTTTCACTGCAGTTAAATCCAAACCAGTTTACACCAGTTAACCATACCTCATTACCATACATGTCATAAATTTTATCGCCCTTACAATGTAGCCAATCATCATTTGTATCATCAACAACTGCATTTGCCTTTAGCCCAGTATTTGAACCTAGGCACGTAACAATAATCGATGTAGCAGCAATAACAGAAATTAACCTTTTGACTTTTCTCATAAATTAGCCCCCCCTAAAATAAAATTCAAAATTTTGTAACTACTCATTTTTGGTGAATTATTACTTAAAAGCGAAAAATGATCCTAAACTTAACACTATTGATATAATTCCACTAGGAAGAAGCCCAATAAGTGATAAATCTGGAACAAAATCACCCTCACTATAAGAAACAAAAGCAATTAAAGTTGTTAAAAACTTCATTAAACTCCCCCAATTCAAATAATTGTACCTTCTTTAATTTCCTCTTTCTTTATAGAACTTCTTAACCATATTTTATCAAACCATATCTAGTTTCGTCTACTAATTGTTTTTATATTTTTCTATTATTATTTCAACTTCTATCCAAAACCGTAAGCGCTTTTTGTATCATCTGTAACCTGTCGGTAGAAATTATGGGCACCATAAATTTCCTAGACATCAAAAAAATCGAGGGAACATATTGCTCCCTCGATTTTACATATACTTTTTACTCTTTAGTACTAACCCGTCATCCTTAAGTTGCAACGGCATAGTTGCTATTACAATATGCTTGTGCTTTAAAAGTTCCCTTTCAAGAAACAATCTGGTCTGATTGTGTAAAATTCTATGCCATCTTCGCTTGACATTGAATTGAGGCAATACAACGGTTATCATATCACCACTGTTATAATCATATTCATTCGACTCTATAAACTTTAATAACGGTTCTACTACTCTTCTAAATGGAGAATACTTCACAACGAGAGGAATATCTGTTTTAAGTCTTCCAAACTTCTCCTTTACTTCATTTCCACTTTCTTCGTCTATCGCAACACAAAATGCAACTACATCATCAGAAATTGTTTTTGCAAACCTTAAAGCCCGTAAGCTTGTCTTGTTAACACTTGCTATAGGAACTATTACAGTATTTCTGTATACATCTCGTTCAAAATCTAATGCGTCCAAATCTTCATTACTTACTTTCAATTGTTTCTTTACAGCATTATAATGTCTTTTAACCTTCATCATAAAGTATACAAGAACTGGTATCAATATTACAACAACCCATGCACCTTCATTAAACTTTACAACAGCAATTACGCCTACTACAATCGCTGTTACTGACGCTCCTGTAAAGTTAAGCATCGCCTTCGGAATCCAATTTTTACCTTTAATTCTTTTCCATCTTAAGAACATGCCCGCTTGCGAAAGTGTAAACGATATAAAAACACCTATTGCATATAGACCCATTAATGACGAAACCTTTGCTTTAAAGACAACAATCAGTAATATAGAAACAGATGAAAGAACAATAATTCCGTTAGAATAGCTCAATCTATCCCCTTTCATACTTAACTGTCTTGGTACAAACCCCTCTTTTGCCATTACAGCAACAAGCAAAGGAAAACCTGAATATGCCGTATTCGCAGCCATAACCAATATAACAAATGTAGTTACCATAACGTAATAAAACATAAATCCTGTTCCAAAAATTTCTCTTGCTATTAGAATAAGCATCGCATTGTGTTCATCTGGTACTACATGATAAAAGTTAGCAATAATAGATGTTCCTCCAAAAAGCACTAATATTATTATTGATAAAATCAAAAGTACCCTGCGTGCATATTTGGTCGAAGGCTCTTTAAAGTTAGGTACCGCATTACTCACAGCTTCAATACCAGTAAGTGCTGTACAACCATTAGAAAATGCCTTTAATAAAAGTATTAAAGTTATTGGCTCTCCGATAGATTTTATTGTTGGCTCAGGCGGAACATAACCGTTTTTTAGTTTAAAGAATCCAACCACAAGCATCGCTATCATTGCAACAATAAAGGCATATGCAGGTACACCAAAAATTTTAGATGATTCCCTTATACCCCTTAAATTTCCTATCATAAGCAGTACCACCATAAGTACACACATCGGAATTGTGAACTCTCTTAATTGAGATATAGCAGACGTAATCTGTACAATACCTGATGATACGCTTACTGCAACAGTCATGATATAGTCAACCGACAATGCAGCCCCTGCAATAACTCCAGCCATTTCACCAATATTATCTTTAGCAACAATATATGCTCCACCGCCATTAGGATAGCATTGAATTGTCTGCCTGTACGAAAGCATTAAAAGAAAAAGCAATCCTATTATCGCACATGATAAAATAGATAATTGTCCATATGCAAGTACTCCAATTGCTGGAATCAGCACCATCAAAATTTCCTGTCCAGCATATGCAACTGAAGAAATAGCATCACTAGCCAAAATAGGTAATCCCCATAGGATTCCATACTTTTCTTCACCCATTGCTTCGTTTTTTAATGGTCTTCCAATCAATACTCTTTTAAAATTTTTTAACATTTCTTCACCCTTAACTTTCTAGTCTAATCTTTCTTATCGCCTTAGTCATCATCATCTTCAAATATATTTTTTTGAGATGATTGATCATTTACAGAGAATCCATAAAACTTCCATATAAAAATATAACCCATCAACACCAATAAAATAATACCGATAGCAGAAAATATCCCTCCCATTTAACCTCACCACTTTCATTTCACTTACTTTAATGAATAATTCAATTTGCGTTTTAATACTTATTGATTATAATTCTATCTTTATAAATAACTAAAGCTTCATAATTCTGAATACACACTTTTAGCAATACCTTTAAAACTCATTTAGGCGATTTATCGCTTATATTCATATCCTTACCAAGATTTCTTCGCTTTAAGGGGCAGTTGATCATATTGATAATTAATTTGTTCATAATTATACTGATTATAAAACCTAGTTTTCGTACAATATACAAATAAATGCATTAATTCTAAGGTTAGGATAATTAATATTATGATTAAAACTTTGAATGGTAAAATCACATTAGTCTATTTGGGACTAGTAATTTTAATCGCTATTGTAGGCACAACAGCATCATTTAATCTATATGGTTTATCTACGGCCATCGATGGTCTCATGATATCGAATTATAAAAGTATCAGTGCTGTTAATAACATGATTGATGCCATTGAGCGGCAAGATAGTGCTGTACTTATGTATATCAATGTAGATCCGCCAAAAGGCAAAGAGCTCTTTGCAGATAAAAACGATGAGTTTCTTAAATGGTACTATATGACAGCAAATAACATCACTGAAAAAGGAGAAAAAGAACTTATTGATACCATAAAAGCCTCATACACCAAATATGTAAAGCTGTTTTTTGATTTACAGGAAATAAAGAACACCCAGAATATTGAAAAAGCTGTTGAATTCTATAATAAAAAAATGACTCCTGAGTTTGTTTCAACAAAAAATGTATTACAACAGTTGTGCAAACTTAACGAAGACTCAATGTTCAGAAGTAAACTTTCTGCAACAGAAAATTCTAATAAATCGATGTACCTTGTTTTAACATTGTCAATACTTGCAATTATAGGTGGATATGCGATTTCTAAGTTCTTCACCAATAAGTTTCTTATGCCTGTTACAATGCTTACACAAACAATGAGACTAGTTAAAGCAGGAGATTTAAACCAGCAGGCTAATGCAATCTCAAAAGACGAAATAGGTGAATTGGCCGACGAGTTTAATAATATGACAAAGCGCTTGCAGCTTTACGAGCAAAGCACTCAAGGCAATATTATCGCTGAGGAAAACAAGTCAATTACAATCGTAAAAAATATATCTGATCCGATTGTTGTAATAGATATTGACTATAAGATAGTAATGCTTAATAACGCTTTTGAAAAAGTATTTAGCGTAGATGAAAGTTGTGTAATCAATAAACATTTTCTCGAGGGAATAAAAAACAAGGAAATATTTGATTTCATTTCAAGCTTCGTCGCGTGCGATCAAGGCACAAAGCAAAAAATATTTACAATCAACGTAGGAAGAGATGACCATTTTTATAATATTGTCGTTGCATCTGCAAAGAATGATAATGTAAAACTTTCAAGAATAATTGTTGTTTTTCAAAATGTTACACAGCTCAAGAAGCTAGAAAAAATCCGAACCGATTTTATCGCAACTATATCCCACGAATTCAAAACACCTTTAACATCAATTATGATGGGTACAGACATTCTTATGGACGGAGGAATGGGAGTTTTAAACGAGGATCAAAAGCAGTTTGTTGAAGCAATACGCGAAGATAGCGACAGATTATCCAAACTAGTCAATGATTTATTAGAACTGACACGGATTGAGTCAGAAAAAGCAGTGTACAAATTTCAGGAGTATTCTATTGAGAACATTATTGAATGCGCCATTAGGCCATTTTTGAATATAGCTGAGCAGAACAATGTGTACCTCCATTGGAGCCCTACAGGTATTTTGCCACTGGTAATTGCTGATTTCGAAAAAGTAACCTGGGTTTTAAACAATTTAATATCGAACGCTCTAAAGCATACTGCATCAGGAGACGAAATTTCTATAAGCGCTAAGGTCACCTTCGATAAAGTATATGTTTATGTTATGGATACTGGAACAGGTATTCCTAAAGAATATCTTGAAAAAATCTTTGAAAAATATGTTCAAATTAAGGATAATGAGTTTGATGTAAGAGGAACTGGATTAGGACTTGCTGTTGTTAAAGAAATCATTGAAGCTCATAATGGATCAATATGGTGTGAAAGCACTCTTGATTCAGGTAGTAATTTTATATTTACACTTGAGGTTTCAAGGTAATTTTTATCATTAATACATTATTATTCTATTTAAATATAAAATATCCATTTTTCAATAATTAGGAAGGATGAAATTTGATGAAGAATGTCTTGGTGGTAGATGATACCAAAAATATACGAATGATTCTTACAAAATGTCTTGAGTTGGAAGGTTATGAGGTTACAACTGCAAATGATGGCAAACAGGCATTAGAACTATTTGCTACACATTCCTTTGACTTAGCATTCCTAGACATAAAGCTACCTGAAATGAGCGGTACAGAAGTCTTAAAAAGAATTCGAGAGCTTGGAATCAAAACCCCTGTGATTATTATTACAGCATATGCAACAGTAAAAAACGCTGTTGATTGTACCAATATGGGAGCCGTTGCATATATTCAAAAACCATTTTCTGCAGATAAAATCAAAACAATATTGGGAGAATTATCTAATTCTGATTATTTATCTTCCTTTAATAAGGAAAGTTTATCACAACTATTAGATAATGCAAAAGCTTCTATTGATAAAAATCTCTTTCAAAATGCTTTGGAATTCTCAAAAAAGGCGTTATCCATTGAACTGAACAATCCTCAAATCTACTTATTGATAAGCAAATCATATGAAGGTCTAAATGAAAAAAGCAAAGCGGAAAGATTTTACTATTTTTATAGATCATTCGAGATAGGTGATTCCAAATAACTAAACTTTTCCAACAGTTCGAAATACTTGTTTAAAAAAATGGGACTTTTGTACCATTGAAATCCATGTAAGAAAGTAGTAAAATTTAATTGTAGGAGATTTATGTAATTAATTTAATATCAAACATACTGATAATGACAAACCTATCGAAAGCTAGGGACGTAAAGCCCACGGGTCTAAGGTTATACTATGATAGCCGGGTTGCCAAAGATGTTAGATAAGACTTTATTATAAGCCTTTGAAAGCTCTGTTTGGTAACCAAGCAGAGCTTTTCTACTTAATAATTAAATTAATTATATAAATTGCCCTTTCGACAAAGGCAAACCTTGTGAAAACTTGGGACGCAAAACTCCAGGTCTAAAGTTTGGGAATTCCAAACTATGATGGCTGAGCAACCGAAAAAGGGGGAATTTTAATGAACAGGTTTTTTAAGATTTTATTAGTTGTTTGTGTTTTTTCTTCATTTGTACTGAGCCCATTTCAAACTTTAAGTGCAGAGGGTACAGAATTCATTTCAGAAAATGGTGTCAAGCTCGTAAAACTCCAATCAGATGTTGATGGAAAAGTTGTTATTTCTGGAGAAACATCAAACAAAAAAATTAAACTAATGGTAAGTAAAGACACTTATCAGGAATGGTTTGATTTGTCTATTCAAAACGGAAAATTCAACGATACAATCTGGCTAACTGAAGGCAAAGGAACCTACGAAATCAATGTAATGGTTAATTTAGAAGGCAGAAAGTACAGTTTTGGTCCAAAAGCTATCGTACAAAACATTGCTGATGTCAATAGGTTTCTTGTACCAACAAAAGATATAGATAGCGATGATAAGGCTATATCTAATCTGGCAAAAAGACTTACAAGACTTTCAAAAACCGATAGGGATAGAGCCAAAAACCTTTATACCTGGGTTACAAAAAATATCAAATATGACTATGCCAAATATCGTAATCAGATGGCAAATAATTATGACGATGTTTACGGTGCAATAAACACATTTAAAACCAAAAAAGGTGTATGTTATGATTTTTCAACCCTTTATGCTGCTATGAGCAGATCACTTGGTATGGAAACCAAAGTAGTACGTGGCAACTATATATCTGGCAAACGCCAGGAATATCATGCTTGGAATGAAGTATACCTTGCAGATGAGGGTAAATGGATAAAACTTGATTCAACCTTTGGTTACGCAATGAATAAAAATTATTTTGATAATACTGACTTTGATACTGACCATTCTAAGATTGACGAAATTTAATTGAAATATTATTAATAATACTAATACTAAGACTGTGAATACCTTAAATGGATTCACAGTCTTTATTTATCTCCTTAATATACCCCTCTCCGCAAAGCTCACGTACTTATCTCCCGCAACAATTATGTGGTCAATAACACTTATAGAAATTGCTTCTAAGGCACCTTTTATTTTTTCTGTTACTTCGATATCTGCCAAAGATGGCTTCATACTTCCTCCTGGATGGTTATGAGCCAAAATAACACTATTGGCCTGATGTCTGAGCGCAGTCTCAACAATAAGTCTTGGATAAACAGGAGACTCATTAATAGTCCCCTCCTGAATAAGCGCAGAATAATTAACTCTGTTTTGACTGTCTAGACATATGAGGAAAAAAGCTTCATACGTTCTTCCCATAAATAACGAAACTGCATAATCACCTGCTGTAGAAGAGCTATCAATAACAACCTTACTTCCCCATTTATCATTAAAATATCTTCTTGATATTGATGGAATAAGCGAAAGGAGAAACGCAGAATTCTCACCAATTCCATCCGAGTCCATAAGGTCTTTTATATCTGCTTCAAATACCCCTGATATAGATCCAAACTTCTTAAGGAGCTTATGTGCAATCAAATTGGTATCCCTTCTTGGAATACAAAAAAAGAGCAACATTTCCAATACCTCATGAGGTTGAAAGCTATCGATTCCTTCACTTTTAAAACGATCCTTTAGCCTTTTTCTGTGTCCTTCATGCATCTATATCACCCAATCTATATGGAATGCGTAAAACAATACACTACACATTTCGGCATATTTGTTGAGATTCTTAACAATCTACTCAATTTTTACCTTTCCACTTATCGGTGTTATCTGTATCCACGTTAAACCTGGATTTAGCATAATTGAATTACCAGTTTCATCTGTATATTGAGTTGGAGCACTTCTTGATTGCTTTGACCACTTTATTTTAATAGCTTTTCCATCTGTAATAAACCATCCATTCCCATTGCCAATATTGGCTAATGATTGCCTGCCCTTCATGTCCCCTTTGATTCCATAATTAGAAATATGCTGAATAATTATGTTTTTAACCATCAGCTGCTTTTTGCTTACCCTTTCCATATGAGGCTCGCCATCTCTAATTCTCAAATATTGCTTTAACAAAGGGTCATACACATACCCAGCAGAAATGCTTGAGTTGTACTTTATTGATACATTTTCAGCTTTTTCACCATTACTCATTTCAGTATCAATTTGATTGTAGTTGAATACAAGCTTTTTTTCTGTAAGTGTTCTATATTTTGCCTTCTTTATAAAGTTATTTACTCTTTCCATAGATGTGTAGGAATCCTGCCAATTTCCTCTATCTTTCGTAAGATCCCAGAATACTTCTCCTCCATAGCCAACGCCATTTATATTGTTGATCTTAAGCAACGAAATATCATTTCTTGCTTGCGGACTCCAACCAAAGTGAACATAGACAGCATCATGTTCCAAAACATAGTCCAGATAATAATGCCTCGAACTTCTAACAGGACCTATCATCTTAGGTTTATTTTGCCAAAATACAGGCATAAGCCTTGTTTCTCCACCTTCAACTGTAATCTCATATATCAACTGTGCTTTGTCAAGTCCTCCTTGTGGCAATACCCTCTTCCCCTGATTATCAATCATAACAGCAACAGGCCTTTCACCTTCCTTTGGAAAGACAAACTCATATGCAATCTTTGTAGGTGTCGGAATATTTGTAGGTGTAGGTACTGGAGAATATGTAGCAGTTGGACACACTGTAGCCTTTGTCTTCTCATTTTTACCAGGCCCAGTACATGCTGAAAAAGAAAATACTAAAATAATAAAGAACAGAAAACAAGCCACTCTTCTATACATAATATAACCCCCAAACATTAAGTAAGTAAAGGTAATACCCCTCTAAAAAAATCAAGGAATGTCAAAGATACTTGTATTAAGATTCTTTAACATCCCTTAAAAATAAGCTTATTCCTTTAAAAAAATGATCAGTCTGGAAATTCGAATTCTTCTTCCATTCTTGTGCGGAATTCTTCGAAAACAAGATTTAACTCTTCCTCATCTTCAATGCTAATGAAAGAATCCTCGCCCTTTTCATTATGCTCTATCTTAAGAATAACAACCTCATCTGTATCACTTTCTTCTTCATCTTCCTCTTCAACAGGTAAAAGAACAACATATTCTTTGCCATTCATTTCAATAGTATCAAGATGCTCAAACTCAACCTCGTCACCATTCTCATCTACTAATATTACCACATCATCTCTTTCTTCAGTCATCGTTTATCACTCCTTTGCTTTATGATATTAATTATTGCATAGCCAGAAATCACTACTTTATTCACAATTATCTTTTACATCATAATATAAATTCATACAAAAATAAATAGTCAATTTAGTTTTCTTCTAAAAATAATTTATTTATTTTAAACACTCTTAAATGCTATCCAAATAATTTTGAAGAATATAGACCGCAGCAATCTGGTCTTCAATCTTTTTTTTCTTGGATGTTTTTATCCCAAGCTCTGTCATAACCCTATTAGCAGCCTTTGTTGTCAGCCTTTCATCCCATGGTATTATTGGAATATCTATATGGGATTTTAAAATACTAATAAACTCATTCGTTTTTTCTCCACGTTCGCCTATCGTACCATTCATATTTTTAGGAAAACCAACAACACATTTTTCAACTTTATGTTGCTGAATAATTTCTTTAATTCTATTAATAGGTATCATTGTATCCCTGTCCCATCTTATTGTTTCGACTCCTTGAGCAATCATCCCCATTGGATCACACATTGCAATGCCGATTTTTCTGTCTCCATAATCAACGCCTAAAATTCGCATTATAAAACTCCTCCCCTATAATATATAATAATCATACAACCTTAATTACAAAACTCGGACAAACACTTGCACAATAGCTGCACAACACACATTTACTCATATCAACAGTAGCTTTATTGTCCACAAGCGTTAATGCTTTTTGTTTACATCTTTCTATACACTTGCCACACCCATCACACCAAAAGTCAATATGTAATGACCGTTTTCTCTCGTTAAGCTTTTTATGGACTTCTAACGGAACACTCTGACCGTTAAAAACATTCACATTCATTATAACCTCTTCAACCGACTGCATCCCAAGTGCGATTGAATGTATAAATGGAATTTTCAGAACAAACTCAATGCTTTCATTGTAGTTATTTAATAAATTTCCGCCACCTAACGGCTTCATGCTGTAAATTCCCTTACCGGTTTCATACAACTTTTTACATGCACAAAGCATGTCCTCTATACTTCCATCACCAATACCTATTCCAGTTTTATTTAGCAATGGATGTACAACGTCAATTTCAGGCATTTCAGCCGCCGCATTGACAACCTCTACATTATGGGTAGAAACTCCTACCGCCTTTATAATTCCCTTTTCCTTTTGATTTAAATAGTACTCAAATGCTTCTCTATGTCCTCTTAATGTCAATCGTGTTTCCTGTTCATGCATTAAAAAAATATCAATAACATCAATATCCATTTCCTTACGTGCTTTTTCAAGGCTTTTTCTTGCGCCTTCAGCATCATAGGCATATGACTTTGTAGCTATCACAGGCTTGCTTTGTCGAATCCTTATAGCTTCCTTTATATGTGAATATGTACCATAGAGCTCAGCGGTATCAATAAAATTGACTCCTCTAGAAAGCGCTTCCATAATAACTTCAGCACCCTCTCTGTCTGAAAGATTTGCTTGTAAAGGTCCGATTATAAGACCTCCAAAGCAAAGCCTTGAAACCTCTATGCCAGTTTTTCCAAGTTTAACAAGTTCCATAACCCCTCACTTAATGCACACTAAAAAAGAACACCCAAAACCACTCAGCAACAATGCCAAATGCAATGAACGTCCTTTATTGATTCACTTAAAATTATACATTTGAACCTTATCATTTATTATTTTCAAGATAATATCTAACAAGCTCTTCAAGCAACTCATCTCTTTCGAGCCTTCTGATAATGCTTCTAGCATTATCATGGCTAGTAATATAAGTCGGATCACCCGACAATATGTACCCAACAATCTGATTTATTGGATTGTAACCCTTTTCTTTCAACGCCTGATAAACAGACTCTAATATCTCATGCGCTGAAGTTATTTTGTCCTTATCTACTTTAAACATCATGGTTTCGTTATTCACCATCAACCACTCCCCAATTACAACATTTATAAATACCGATTTTAATAGATTAATAATGTATTTAATATAGATAACACTTGAAGTTATACGCTGATCTTAAGGGATGATTTAATATAGCCCGTGTATTATGGAAAGTTATATTCCAAACATTTATAAATTTATCCCTAATAATATAGTAATACAATAGGATAAATTATGCAACCATACCTATTTGTAATTAGGCTATTTTATCTAGTCCAATTTGAGGCTTATCACCTCCATAATCTCAAAATCACTATTCACCAGCAGTTGCTTTATTTTATAGATCCTATCAAATAATCATCCTTAATATCCATTATCTCTACATTACATATATTACCTTTCAATCTATCATTATCTTTACATAAAACTCTTATATAATTTGTAGTGTGTCCCTCCGTGAAACCGTCATCCATTTTTTGCTCAAAAAGAACTGGCATCTCTCTATTTAGGAATTTACTGTTAAACAGTTTTGCATTTTCGTCAGACAGCTCAATAAGCCTGTTGCTTCTTTCTTCTTTAACCTCTGCTGAAACCTGCTTTTCAAATGAAGCTGCTGGAGTTCCTTTTCTTGGCGAATACTTAAAAACATGAGTTTTTGCCAACTTTATATCTTTCAAAAACTTAAAAGTGCTCTCGAATTCTTCATTCGTCTCACCTGGAAACCCTACCATAATATCTGTTGTTATAGCAACATCAGAAATATTCGCCCTTAGCCTCTCAACTACATTTTTATAAAATGCGGCATCATATTTTCTGTTCATCCTTTTTAAAGTTAGATCACAACCACTTTGCAAGGAAATATGAAAATGAGGACAAAGCTTTTCTATATCCTTTATCTCTTGAACAAATTCTTCACTCAAAAGTAATGGTTCTATGGAACCAAGTCTGATTCTATGAATTCCAGATATCTTATTAATTTCTTTTATAACATCAAGCAATGTAACAGTTTTCAAATCCTTACCATATGAAGCAAGATGAATACCAGTCAAAACGACTTCCTTAAATCCTCTTTCAGCAAGACTTTGGACTTCCGCAAGTACCTCCTCAGGAGCCTTGCTTCTAATATTTCCTCTAGCATATGGTATTATACAATATGAACAATACTGGTTGCATCCATCCTGAATCTTTAGAAAAGCTCTTGTACGATCCTTATATGATTTAACCTCGAGTCTTTCAAACTCTCGAACCTTCATAATGTCTTCGACATATTCAATCCCTATTTTATCCTTTTCATATTCCTCAAGATACTTTAATATGCTTCCTTTATCTTTTGTTCCAACAACAATATTGACACCTTTAATGTTTTTAACCTCATCGGGAGACGTCTGGGCATAGCATCCAACAACGATTACTATTGAATCTGGATTCGTCTTTTTTGCTTTTCTTATGACCTGCCTTGACTTTCTATCGCTCATACTTGTGACCGTGCAGGTATTTATTACATAAACATCCGCCTTATCTTCAAACTCGACCAACTCGTATCCTGAGTTTTCAAAAATTTCAGATATTGCCTCTGTTTCATATTGATTAACTTTACATCCTAAAGTATAAAATGCAACTCTTTTCATTCATCCTCCGAATTAGGATTTCCCCTTACTATTAATGCTTTGAATCCCGCTAATAGAGCAGGCTTTATATAAATTATATATATTTTTCATTAAAAGTTTGTTACAAGTGCACAAATTCAGGGTAAACCCCTTATAATAATACTACTTCAACTATTAATTATAAAGTAACAATAAAGATTTAACAATATCATCATTGACTTGAAAACAAAAACAGGATAATATTATTTTAGGCTATTCTCGCATAACTTGCGATGTTATTCATTAGCAATAGACAGAAAAGGGGGGTATAAAAATGAAATCTTTTAACATTCTTTTAAAATCAATTAACGACGTAAAAGACTTCGTTAATCTCGTAAACAAATACGACTATGATGTTGATTTGACATCTGGCCGTTACATAGTTGATGCTAAATCAATTATGGGAATCTTCAGTTTGGATCTTAGCAAGCCAATTAAAGTTGATGTTCATACAGATGACTGCGGACAGTTCTGTGAAGAAATCAAAGCTTTTCTTGAATAATAACAAAAACGCGTGAGCGGTTTTGTGTACTATGTAACTAAACAAAAAATCTCGGGAGCTAGAAGCCCCCGAGATTTTTTATTCCTCGCTTATTACCTTTATACCGTTTTTTATTAGTAGCTCTGCTGTGACACCATTTCCATCTATTTGCCTTCCTGTAAATGTTCCGTCATATATCTTCCCTACACCACAGGATGGACTTCTAGCCTTTAATATAGCACTGCTCGCATTTACCATTCGTGCTATATTTAATACTTCATTTGCTCCACAAACAAATTCCTTTGTGACTACTTCTCCATTTTCTTTTACAACACAACACTTTGACTCCAAAACGTCAGCACCAGTCCCTCCAGCTATTTCGGTCTTTAGCCTAGGCGTTGTAAAACCACCGAGCTGTTCAGGGCAAACAGGTATAGCTTTTCCGCTTGCTACAAGCTCAACAGTCGCCTTGTTGTAATTATTTCCAGCATTGTATTTGCAATTGATACCTGCAAGGCATGCGCTAACAATAATCATCTTATTTTCCTCGTTCTGTTTCCTGTTTTTCATTTATTTAAAATATTTCTTTATTGCCAATATTGCTTTTATTTTCTTCTCTTTTTCTTACCCTTTATGCTCGCTCTAACATTTTTATCGATATGTCCCCATTTTCTTGCCCTTTTAATCTTCTTTTCTTCTACATTCTGAGGATCATTTGAGTCATTATGTTTTCTCTTTTTTGAAGCTGCTTTGTACTCATTTTCGCCCTGATTTGAGTCTTCATCCTCAACCAAAGCAAATTCAATCTGTCTTTTTACAATATCTGCTTTTGCCAATAGTACCTTGATGCTGTCTCCGATTCGATAAACTTTTCTCTTTCTTTCTCCAATCAAAAGATATCTTTCTTCATCGAAAACATAATAATCATCCTCCATGCTACTCATTCTGACAAGACCTTCAATGGTGTTATCAAGCTCAATAAACATTCCGAATGAAGTCACGCTAGATATTATCCCGTCAAACTCTTGTCCTTCCATTTTCTTCATGTACTCAACCTTTTTAAGGTCATCGGTTTCACGTTCTGCCTCTTCAGCTGCACGTTCCCTCTCAGAACATCTCTTTGCAATATCTGGCAAATTATCATTATAATAAGCCTCGCGATTTTCGTTCATCCTTCCTTTTAAAAACTCTTTCATGATTCTATGGATTATAAGGTCAGGATAACGTCTTATTGGCGAAGTAAAGTGACAATAGAACTTTGCAGCCAATCCAAAATGCCCCTCGCTCTGATGACTGTATTTTGCCTTCTGTAGTGACCTCAGCATAACTGTGCTTATTATTCTTTCTTCTTTTGTTCCTTTTACCTTTTCAAGCAGGTTTTGCATAGCCTTTGGATGAATATTCCCCGCTCCCTTTAATGTATATCCTAATTTGCGCACAAAATCGTTAAATGACTGAATTTTTTCAATATCTGGATCTTCATGTATCCTATACACAAATGGAGAATTAGCCCAATAAAAATGCTCTGCAACAGTCTCATTGCATATAAGCATGAACTCTTCGATTATTTTATTTGCTATTGTATACTCATACCTTTTAACTTCAACTGGTTCACCATTTTCATTGACAATTATTTTAGCCTCATCAAAGTCAAAATCTATTGCACCTCTTGCAAACCTTTTTTTCCTTAAAATCATTGCAAGCTCTTCCATCAGCTTGAAGTCTCCTAAAAGGTTTGAATATCTATTTGAAAGCTCTTCATCATTTTCATCAAGGATCTTATGCACATTGGTATAGGTCATTCTTTCATCAATGTTTATAACACTTTCAAATATTTCATGATTTACTACTCTTCCCGTTCTATCGACATCCATAATAACAGTAAATGCAAGTCTGTCAACTTGAGGATTTAGACTGCATATCCCGTTTGACAGCTTTCTTGGGAGCATTGGTATTACTCTATCAACCAAATAAACGCTCGTTCCTCTTTTAAATGCTTCACGATCAAGAGGAGAATTCTCCGTAACATAATGACTTACATCCGCAATATGAACTCCAAGCCTATAATTGCCATCTTGAAGCTTCTCAACTGAGACAGCATCATCTAAGTCTTTTGCATCTTCACCATCGATTGTAACCATCCTTAGCTGCCTTAAATCACGTCTTCCTTTTATCATATCCTCAGTAACCGTGTCACCTATTGATTCTGCCTGCTTGATGGATTCTTCATCAAATTCCTCAATAAGATTGTGCGACTTTATGATTGAGAGAATATCAGTACCTGGCTGATTTTTATCTCCAATTATTTCAATTATCCTTCCTTCAGCATTACGTCTCTGTTCTGGCCACTTTATAAACTCGGCAACAACCTTTTCTCCAGATTTTGCTCCATTTGTCTCATCCTTAGGAATAAATATATCCCCACAAATTCTTCTGTCATCTGGAACAACAAACCCAAAGTATCGACTGTTTTCATACGTACCTACAAGAGTGAGATTTCCACGTTTGAGTATTTTAATAATCTCTCCTTCTGACCTCTTTCCACTATTGCTCGTTTTATTCACCCTTGCAATAACCCTGTCATTGTGTAATGCACCATTTAGAAAGTTTGAAGGGACAAAGATATCATTCATATCCTTATCATCAGGTATAACAAATCCATATCCTTTATCACTACCTTGTAAACGGCCTGTGATAAGGCTCATTCTTGCAGGAGTGCCATACCTGTCTTTTCTAGTTTTATATATTTTACCTTCTTCCTCAAGTTCAGTTATGATACTTTCGAACTCAGCAACATCTTCTTCTGGAACATCTAAAACAGCACAAAGCTCTTTAAAAAGAAGAGGTTTATATGCATCATCCTTCATAAACGATAAAATACGGTCTTTTCTATCATCCCTTAATTTATCCATAAATTATTAACTCTTTCCTTCCGTTTTTTTAATATTTTACCCCATTATTTATTCTTTTATATCACTATTGTTCTATATCATTATTAAAATCCAAGACATTAAAAAAACAACTACCTAGCATCTAAGATAGTTGTCTCCTTTTTCAATCATTCTTAAATAAATATCCTACTTACCGATCAAAAGCTGTAATGCAACTGAAGTAATCAAGAATGCAACCGCAGCAACTGTAGTATATTTACTTAATAAAGCATCAATGGTTCTACCTTTGTTTTTGCCAAAAAATGTTTCGGCTCCACCTGCAATCGAACCAGACAAACCTGCTTGTTTTCCTGACTGCAGTAAAACTATCACTATAATAGACACTGCGAATAAAATGTGTAATATATTCACAACTAAATCCAACAAAAACACCTCCTAGGAAATTAACAAATATAATTTTATCACATGAATACAGAAAATACAAGCTTCTTACAAAAAAAGATTGCGCTAAGAAGCACAATCTTTTTTCTGAACAAAAACGCTTAAGCGCTTTTTGTGTCATCTGTAACCTGTGGTTAGAATATTAAAACAATTCAAACATCAATCAGTTCAAATTATTTATTTTTGAGGTTGAACCATGCATCCAATCCTGGATATTGGCTAACTTCGCCAAGCTCTTCTTCAATTCTTAAGAGTTGGTTGTATTTTGCAACACGGTCAGTTCTTGAAGGAGCACCAGTCTTGATCTGACCAGCGTTTGTTGCTACAGCGATATCAGCGATTGTAGCGTCTTCAGTTTCACCTGATCTGTGTGAAACAACTGCTGTAAATCCAGCTCTATTTGCCATTTCGATAGCATCTAAAGTCTCAGTCAATGTACCGATCTGATTAACTTTTATCAATATAGAGTTACTTACGCCCATATCGATTCCTCTTTTTAATCTTTCAGTGTTTGTAACAAAGAGGTCATCTCCAACTAACTGGATCTTTGATCCAATTTTGTCAGTTAACATTTTCCAACCTTCCCAGTCTTCTTCGGATACACCGTCTTCGAGGGAGATAATTGGATATTTGTTTGCTAAATCTGCCCAGAAGTCAACCATTTCTTGTTTAGTCTTCATTATATCAGACTTCCAGAAGTAGTAACTACCTTCTTGACCCTTTGCTTTAGCTTCTTCATACATTTCTGTTGCAGCAGCATCTATAGCAATTCTGAAGTCAGCACCTGGCTTGTAACCAGCTTTTTCAATTGCTTCAACTATAACCTGAATTGCTTCTTCATCAGCCTTTAAGTTAGGAGCGAAGCCACCTTCGTCACCTACAGCTGTACTATATCCTTTTGCACTTAATACTTTCTTTAAGTTGTGGAATACTTCAGCACACATTTGAAGAGCATGTTTGAAAGTTTTAGCACCAACAGGCATAATCATGAATTCCTGAATGTTTACACTGTTGTCAGCATGCTTGCCACCATTGATTATGTTCATCATAGGAACAGGCATTACTTTTGCATTAACGCCACCGATGTACTGATACAAGCTCAATCCGAGTGATTCTGCAGCAGCTTTCGCAGCAGCCATTGAAACACCAAGAATAGCATTTGCACCTAGTTTTTCTTTGTTGTGAGTTCCATCTAATGCGATCATAACACTATCAATTGCAACCTGATCAAAAACATTCATACCTTCTACTTCAGGAGCGATAATGTTGTTAACGTTGTCAACAGCCTTCTGAACACCTTTACCAAGGTATCTGTCCTTATCACCATCTCTTAATTCAATAGCTTCAAACGCACCTGTTGAAGCTCCAGATGGAACTGCTGCTCTACCAACAAAACCACCTTCTGCTATTACTTCTACCTCAACTGTAGGATTTCCTCTTGAGTCTAATATTTCTCTAGCAAATACGCTTTCGATTTCTAAATACTGTTTCATTTTAAAATCTCCTTCCCTTCGTAAAATATACCATTAATAGAATAACTTAAGTATTTAAAATTGTAAATATATTTTGTCAAAATGATTGTTAATTTTTTAACCTCTCTTACATTTAGCGCTCAATTAATGTATTTCCTGTCATTCCTTCAGGTTTTTGGAGCCCCATAATATCAAGCATTGTAGGAGTAAGATCTGAAAGTCTTCCTTCTTTTAGTTTGCCATCACCAAGACCTATACCTATCAAAGGAACTACATTGGTAGTATGCGCTGTGAATGGTCCGCCTGTTTCATAATCAACCATCTGCTCTGAGTTACCATGATCCGCGGTAATAAGAGCAACACCACCCTGTGCCTCTATCGCTGAAACAACCTTTCCAAGACACTCATCTACAGCTTCAACTGCCGCTTTTGCCGCACTGAATACACCTGTATGTCCAACCATATCAGGATTTGCAAAGTTTAGAATGATAACATCGTATTCCTTTGAATTGATCCTTTGGACAGCTTCATCAGCTACTTCATATGCGCTCATTTCAGGCTTGAGATCATATGTAGCCACCTTTGGTGAATCAATAAGTGCTCTATCCTCACCAGGATATTCAGCCTCAACCCCTCCATTAAAGAAGAATGTTACATGTGCATACTTTTCTGTCTCAGCTATTCTTAGCTGTCTGTATCCTAAATTACTAATATATTCTCCAAATGTATTCTTCAAGCTTTCTGGCTTGAATGCCACTACAGTATTTTCGATAGTTTTGTCATACTGGGTCATGCATACATAAAATACTGGGAAATATCCGTTTTCTCTTTCAAATCCTTTAAAATCAACATCAGTAAGTGTTCTAGTTATCTCTCTAGCCCTGTCAGGTCTGAAATTAAAGAATATTACTGAATCATTTTTACTTATTGTAGCAATTGGCTTACCATCTTCAACAATTGCTGTAGGCTTAACAAACTCATCGAATTCTTCTCTTGAATATGAAGCCGCAACAGCCTCGCTAGCACTTGCTGCTGTCAAACCTTTACCCGATGTCATTACTTCATAAGCAAGCTTAACTCTTTCCCATCTATTGTCTCTATCCATCGCATAATAACGTCCCATAACTGAAGCAATTTTACCAACGCCTATTTCAGCAAGCTTAGCTTCAAGCTCTTCAACATAACCCTTTGCACTATCTGGCGGAACATCTCTTCCATCAAACAGACAATGTACAAAAACATCCTTTAAGCCCTGTCTCTTTGCAAGCTCAACAAGAGCATAAAGATGAGTATTGTGACTGTGAACTCCGCCATCTGAAAGAAGACCATACAAGTGAAGCTTTGTGTTGTTCTTTTTACAGTTTTCAATCGCATCAAGAAACTCCTTCTTATCAAAGAAATCCCCATCTTGAATTGATTTTGTAATCCTTGTAAGCTCCTGGTATACTATTCGACCAGCACCGATGTTAGTATGTCCAACTTCTGAGTTTCCCATTTGTCCTTCAGGTAATCCAACATCCATCCCGCTGCATTTTATCAAAGTATTCGGATACTGAGCAAAATACCTATCAATATTGGGCTTATTTGCTGCTTTTATAGCATTCCCATCTTCTCTTGAATTTACTCCAAAACCATCCAATATAATCAATGCCACCAATTTATCCTTCATTTCTACACACTCCATTCTATATCACATGTTATTTTATATATAACCTTCGTTATACTAAATTGATTTAAACAACCAAATTTATTTATATCATAATTTTTAATATTTGAATATACTAAAAAAATATTTTTATTTCTTAGACATAAAAAAGCATGGACACAGTACTTCTAAACAAGAAATACTGTTCCATACTTTTTAAAATCTCTATTAATAATCCAAATTAGCCGTTGTATTTAGCAATCTTTTCGAAATCATCACTCTTAAGACTTGCTCCACCAACAAGACCACCGTCAATGTTAGGCATATTGAAAAGGTCATGAGCACTAGCTGCTGTAACGCTTCCACCGTAGAGTACTCTTGTAGCTTCTGCAACATCACTTCCATAGAGCTCTTTTACGCAATCTCTAACGATAGCGCAAACTTCTTCAGCCTGTTCATTTGAAGCTGTTTTACCAGTTCCAATTGCCCAGATTGGCTCATATGCAATAACGATTTGCTTAACCTGATCAGGAGTAAGTCCCAAAAGACCAATCTTAACCTGGTATCTAATCAAATCAGCAGTAACTCCCTGCTCTCTCTGTGTCAATGTTTCTCCACAGCACATGATTGGAGTCATACCGTATTTGAATACTGCATGAACCTTTTTGTTAACTGTTTCGTCTGTTTCAGCGAAGTATTGTCTTCTTTCTGAGTGACCGAGGATAACATACTCTAATCCCATTTCTTTTAGCATAGGACCTGATACTTCTCCAGTAAATGCACCCTTTTCTTCCCAGTGCATATTCTGAGCAGCAACTTTAATGTTTGATCCTGCAACTGCCTTTTTAACGTCTGATAATGCTACGAAAGGAACACCTACTACTACTTCTGAGTATGATCCTTCAACTTTTGCTTTTAATTCGTTTACGAACTCCACAGCTTCCTTTGGAGTCTTGTTCATTTTCCAGTTTCCTGCTGCCATTTTAACTCTAGCCATTTTAATCTCTCCTTATTTATCCAATAATACATCTATTCCAGGCAAAACCTTTCCTTCGAGGAATTCTAAAGAAGCTCCTCCACCTGTTGAGATGTGTGTGATCTTATCTGCATATCCAAGTTGCTCAACTGCTGCTGCCGAGTCACCACCACCAACGATTGAGATAGCACCTGACTCAGCTACTGCTTTTGCGATTTCTTTAGTACCTACTGCAAAGTTTGAGAACTCAAACACGCCCATAGGTCCGTTCCATACAACTGTTTTTGCGTTCTTCAATATATCTGAGAAAAGCTCTACAGATTTTGGTCCAATATCAAGTCCCATAAAGTCATCAGGAATTTCTGATGAGCAAACAAACTTAGCTTCAGTATCATTGTTGAATTCCTTACCAACTTTGTTGTCTATAGGAAGCAAGATCTTAACGCCTTTCTTTTCAGCTTTTTCCAAAAGACTCTTTGCAAGATCGAGCTTGTCCACTTCACAGATTGAATTTCCAACACTATGTCCCTGAGCCTTTATGAAAGTATACGCCATACCACCACCAATGATAAGAGTATCAACCTTATCAATGAGATTTTCGATAACAGCGATTTTGTCTGAAACCTTCGCTCCACCTAATATTGCAACAAATGGTCTAGCTGGGTTAGCTAATGCTTTTCCCATAAAATCAAGCTCTTTCTGAATAAGCTTACCACAAACTGCTGGAAGATAATCAGCAAGACCTGCTGTTGAAGCATGCGCTCTATGTGCAGTACCGAAAGCATCATTAACATATATCTCAGCTATAGTTGAAAGTTCTTTTGCAAATGCAGGATCGTTCTTTTCTTCTTCTTTATGGAATCTAACGTTTTCGAGCATTAAAACTTCTCCGTCTTTCAATGCAGCAGCTTTTGCCTTTGCATCTTCTCCAATAACATCAGAAGCCATAGCAACTGGCTTTCCAAGAAGCTCTGCAAGTCTAACTGCTGTAGGCTTCATGCTGAATTTGTCTTCGAATCCATTCTTTGGTCTTCCCAGGTGAGAAACAAGAACTACTTTTGCACCGTTATCTACAAGATACTTTATAGTTGGAAGTGCTCCTACTATTCTTTTATCATCGGTAATTTTTTTGTCTGCATCCAATGGAACATTGAAATCTACTCTGACAATAACTTTTTTACCCTTTACATCAATATCTTCAATTGATTTTTTATTCATCATGCCCATTAAACTTCATCCTCTCACTATAAAATATTTAAAAGTCCATCCAAACAAAACCTCACCTATTACAGGGTGGTTGAAGGATGGACTTATTAAGCTTTCATATAAAAAGCAATAATCCAAATTTACAATTTGTAATACTTTTTATATATAAAATCAATCAATTAAGCGTCAACTTTTGACATGTGAACGATGAGGTCAACAACCTTGTTTGAATAACCCCACTCATTGTCATACCATGAAACTAATTTAACGAAGTTATCGTTTAATGCGATACCAGCTTTAGCATCGAATATTGAAGTACGTGAATCTGAAATAAAGTCTGATGATACAACTTCATCTTCAGTGTATCCGAGGATACCTTTTAATTCATTTTCTGATGCTTTTTTGATAGCAGCTTTGATTTGATCATAATTAGCTGCTTTTTCAAGTCTAACAGTTAAGTCAACAACTGAAACGTCTGCTGTTGGAACTCTGAATGCCATACCTGTTAATTTTCCGTTCAACTCAGGAATAACTTTTCCAACTGCTTTAGCAGCACCTGTTGATGAAGGAATAATGTTGAATCCAGCACCACGGCCACCTCTCCAGTCTTTGTTTGAAGGTCCATCAACAGTTTTCTGAGTAGCTGTTACAGAGTGAACTGTTGTCATTAAGCCTTCAACTATACCGAAGTTGTCATTGATAACTTTAGCTAAAGGAGCCAAGCAGTTTGTAGTACATGAAGCGTTTGAAACAACGTTCATATCCTTAGTATACTTGTCATTGTTAACTCCCATAACGAACATTGGAGCGTCTGCTGATGGAGCACTGATAACTACTTTCTTAGCTCCACCTTTGAAGTGAGCTGCTGCTTTATCAGTTGTAGTGAATACACCAGTTGACTCAACAACGTATTCTGCTCCACAGCTTGCCCAGTTGATTTCTGCTGGATCTTTGCATGCAAATACGCTGATTTTGTTTCCGTTAACAACCAACTTGTCTCCGTCTATTGAAATTTCGCCTTTGAACTGTCCATGAACAGTGTCATACCTCAACATGTATGTCATATACTCTAAATCGATAAATGGGTCGTTAATACCTGTCACCACTACGTTTGGATTAGCAACTGCTGCTCTGAAAACAAGACGTCCAATACGTCCAAAACCATTAATACCTACTTTAACTGCCATTAAATTCATCCTCCTATATGTTTTATTAGTAAATCGATTATAATAGTGTTTAACCACTATTGCGCTACTATGTAGCAAAGGAATTATAAGAACATTTAAAACCATTTCTTATTATTCCTAATAAGCATAAATATTATTTGCAGGCATACTTTACTTTTTGCCAATGTTATTCTATATTATTTTTCTTTTTTTTTCAATAGCTATTAGCCAAATTTATTAATTTTTTAACAATCTTTTTAAAAACAAAAACGCGAAGCGCTTTTTGTATCCGCTGTAACCTGTCGTTAGAAATTATGGGGACCATAATTTCCTAGACATTAAAATGATCTATATTGTATCTACTTTCACTTCTTTTCCATTAAACACCACACCGACTTTAACAATATCTTTTATACCTAATCCTATAAGTTCAGTTTCATATTTTTTATCTTCAATCTGCCTTAAAGCTGCCTTTAACGCGGTTTCCATAGTCTCATTCTCAAACTTGTCTACTTTTTTAAATTCCATGATAATACCCTTTTTATTTTTATCTTTTGGAATTATCATCACATCATATCTTCCGTATCCAGATTCTCTATTTGACCTTATATCATACTCCTTGTCTAGATACACTAGCAATCCAAGAACAAAAGCATGATAAAAGCTTTCTGACTTATCACAACTCACATCGTGATAACTTACACTTCTTTCAACAGTAGTGGCAAAAATTTTGTAAAATGTACGTATATCTCCACCTAAAAGTGCTTTTAGCATCTCTGCCACACTTCCACCTTTTATAGTTTCATTTAGCCACTTTTCCATCATATTTCTGTAAAAGTAATAAACTTCTTTGTTTGGTGATTTTAAGGTACAATAGATTCCATCTTCTCTTAATTCTGTCTTAACAGGTTTAAGGTAACCACTCATCATCATAAATGACCAAATGCTACTCTCTGAATCAGTTATTTGGCTATAAACTATGTTTTCATCTATTTTAACCTGGTCTACAATTCCACCTTCAATAATAGTCTGTATGCTAAGTTGCATTTCACGACTTCCCTCTGTTGCCAGCTTTTTTATTATTTCATTGCCACTGGTATTAACCCAGTAAGGTTCAAGATTTCTTTTGTTTGCATACATAATAATTGACCAAGGATTGTAAATAACAGTTTGATTTCTTCTTCCAAAAACATATCCATTATACCATTGAGCTACCGTGTCCAAATTCTCTTCAATTTTGTAATACTTTAAAACCTCTTCAACGTCTTCCTGTGTAAAACCAAACGCTTCTCGATAATTATCACTTAATATAGTACTTACATTTAAATTATTCATATCGCTAAATATGCTTTCTTTAGCAACTCGAAAAATCCCCGTCAATATGCCTTTATATAAGTATTGGTTATTCTTAAAGCCTTCGTTCATAAAGGCTTTCATAAAATTGATCGCATTTTCCCAATGCCCATGAATATATGCCTCATTGAGCATTGTATCATATTCATCCAATAGAATAATAACTTTTTGATTGTGGTGAAGGTAAAGAACTTTTGATAAAAATTCCAGACTCTTTATATAGTCCCCAATTCGTGCTTCATCCATCAGAATATTGTGTATATCACGCTTGTGAGAAGAGTCTAATTTGTCTGAATCCATTAAATATAAATGCCTTTGGAATTCTGCCTTAATATTTAGTGTAATCAAATCAAAATTCGTTTCCCAGTCATTAGTCTTAACACCTTTAAATGTCATATTAATAACAGGATATTTACCATGTTCTTTTATATAAGCCTTACCCTGGCTCCAAATCTTATATTGATTGAACATATAACTTGTATCTTCTGTTGATATTTCAAAAAAATATCTCAAAAGAGACATGTTAAGAGTCTTCCCAAATCTTCTTGGACGTGCAATCAATACAACCTGAGAGCTATCATCTATTATTTCTTTTATAAACAATGATTTATCAACAAAAAACAGATCATTATCTATAATATGTTTAAAATCATCTACTCCTATGGGTTGACGTTTCATGAGTATTTCCCCTTTCAAAGTCTCTACCTAGAATATGTATCTATTATATACATTTTATTTAAATTATCAACATACGGAGTCTTTAACCACAGATCATTATTTATCCAAAGTAGTAATTTCTATCGACTTATACCCATCAGAACTTTGCCAACCATTACCAACAATAAAGAACATGCATGTGTAATTAGTGTTCTTCTTTAAGCCATTGATCTTCATCGAAAATTTAATAGGGCAATCATGACCCATTGAATCTGAAATAATCAATGAATCTCCAATATAGAATACCGATGGATTTTCAGTCTCATAATATGCACTATAAGCAATACAAGAACCATAGTGAATATTTGCAGAGCCATTAAAAACAGCTGATTTACTTGTTACATCAGTCACAGAAGAAGTTTCTGCACTAGATTCACGTCTCGCTGAAGAATTTGCATCTCTATAAAAATAATCTAGAGACCCAGTTGTTGCCTTGTTCGGCAAATAATCTCCTTTAATAGCATTAAAATTCAAAGCTATAATTATCAAATCATTCATGTTGATAGTATTATCACAATTGAAATCTGCACTTTTATTATATAGCAAATCTCCGCTTTTTGTATCAAAGCATTTGGCAATCTGGAAGACATCAATCATATTTATTATACCATCCTTGACTCCATCTACTGGAATATCACCTGCCATCATATTAAAAACGGCTCCTGATAAATCTATATCCTTATTGAAATCATATATTGTAAGTTCCCTATCCAAAAAACCATCTTTTGTCACTCTTAGTATATAGGAATTTGGGTTCTTGGGTATATCATTTAGCTTAAATGAACCGTCAGCTCCTGTTACAGCACTAGATACTTCATCACCATTAAATAGCTGAATTTTAAAACCTGAGCAAATTCCAGGTACATCTAGTGAGCCTACACCTACTTTCCCTGAAATGGAATACCTATCTTGCAAAATCGATATTGATGGACCCTCATTTGTGGAAGCATTGCTTATGTTGCTTAAAAGCAGTATACTAACTAATAAAATGACTGAAAACCTCTTCATATATAATTCCTCCCAAGTAATAAATTTAATTACTATTATTTTATCACACCTATGACTTCAAACGACAATTTTACACCGAATTGTTCTAAAATTATATTGAATTGTCAGAGGATCTTCTTGTGTCAATTAATAGGCAATGTCACTCGAAGGGAAAACCCTTGATTATCATCTGCTGAGCCGTAATTGAGGACCCCTCCTAATTCATGACAGAGTTTCTCTATTTTGCTCAAGCCTACTCCAGGAGCACAACATGCACAACCATTACCATTATCCGTAATAATAGTATCAAGGCTGGTCTCTTTGAATTGGAGGATTATATAAACAAGTTTAGCCTGTCCGTGATAATCTGCATTTTCTAGCGCCTCTTGGCAGGTAATATAAATAGCATACCGAATGTGATAAGGTATTTCCTTTGTAGAACCTTGAAAATAAAACTCCACAGTTGTATTATACTTACCGCAAAAAAGCTTTTCAAGAGTGCTAATGTAACTATGCGTTTCAAGGACTTTGTTCCTTTGAGAATATATTGAGCTTCTAATCTCATTCAATCCCTCTTTCGTAACTTGAATCATTTCATTCAACTTGCGTCCCATCATGGCATCATTCTTTTTTACTGAGTTTTTACATGCGTCAACCATTAGAAGTATACATCTGAATGTTTCTTCAATGGAATGATAAAGCTCTTTTAGAATCCTATTTCTTTCATCAGTTGATGCAATTTCCTCCATCATCAGGGATTGTCGTAAAAGCTCTTCATTTACATCCGTGAGATCTTTATTGAGCAGAATAATTTCATTGTTCCTACTTTCAAGCTCTGTATTCAAATTAATATACTCTGTAATGTCAGAAAAGATTATTATCCTTGCCAAAAGCTGTTTTCTCCAATTCATAACAGGTTGTATCTGAACATTATAAAACCTAGTGGTAAGATTGTTAAACTGAATTATGGAGTTTTCAAGTTTATTATTTGAGTGAAGTATTGCATCTAAAAAAAGCTTACTTTCAGAAGTTTGAGGCAATTCTTTCTTAATATATTCGACAAGATAGCTTGAAGGTTCATTTATACTAAGCATTTTCTCATTTGTTACAACTCTATTCATACCATCGTTAAAACTTACAATACTAGAATCGTAATCCAACACAAGCACTCCAGCATCCATAGATTGTATAAAAGAATAATATGAAACTGGAACTATACTAAAAAAATTGTATCTAACAGATCCATAAAAAAATAGTATCGATGATAATATAAAGGTTAAAGGGGTTACTTCAAATTTCCATTTTAACCCCAATTGCAAAGCTAAATTGAATATAATAAAAACCAGAAGCAACAATAAGAAGTATGTCTTGTAGCGTGTTCGATACTTGTCTTGAAATCTATTATATATAAGCAAAATAATACCCGCACAAATATATGCTACTGTTGTAACTACTAAAGCATAATAACCCCATCCAAAGCTTCTCCTGCCAGTCTCAGGTACAATATATACAAACTGATGAATCTTATTTGTCAAAAGCAATATATAAAAAAAGCATGGCAAAATTGATAATAATACTATATTTCTACTTTTCTCAACCAATCTGCTGTTTGACAAGTACATGCAAAATACAAGCCACCCAAATCCAAAGGAACATATCCCAAGATACGAAACCATTATAGGACCGAAACGAAGCATATATGAATCAGCCCAGGATAAATTTTCAAAAATCAATCCAATTGTCCAGACGATCGCTGATAAGTTCATAAATATGTAGCTCTTAAGGACATGGTCCTTTTTGGCACTTTGATAAATGTAGGCTATAAGAAAAAAACCGATAAACACTGTAAATATACGTATCAATTGTTTTGTAGATTCAAAATTATAAAAAATCATAGTGTAGTCTCCTTCCTGAAAGGAATCTCAACAAGAATGGAAAAACCTGATTTTTGATTTTCTGAATTAAACAAAACAAAACCTCCAAGTTCTGCCGCTCTATATTCCATTCCTTTTAGACCTACACCTTTATAAACCGAATCACAACCCAATCCATCATCAAGGATTTCCATGATCAAATTACTGTCTTTTTCTTCGAATGAAATATTGATATACTTTGCAAACCCATGTTTCAGTGCATTATTGATAGACTCCTGGCATATTCTATATAAATTATGAACCGTCTTATATTCTAAATCACTTATATCTATATTAATTTGGCAATCAATTCTTAGTCCTGACTTGCGATAATAGTAAAAAAGTTTGTCAAGAAGATCTTTTAAAGGTTGTTTGGAAATAATCGCATCCTTACTATTTACACAGTTTGTAATAGTAGATAACAACGTCTTAGTAACCGAAGACATCTCATCAAGGGTGTCACAAACTTCTTCCATTCTACCTGATAACAAAAGTGTCTCAGTACATCTTGCCAAAGCAAGGTTACTTGTATATGCCTGTCCGATTGAGTCATGGAGTTCACTTAAGATGCGGTTTCTTTCCCTCGTAACTGCAAGCTCTTCTACTGTCAATGCGTGCTTTAAAATTTTTGAATTTGCATTCTTCAAGCTTAAATGAACCTTTTCAAGTTCTTCCATTTTTTCATTAAGCTTTACATTTAAGTTATGAATAGTTGTGATGTCATTAAATGAAATAAGCTTTCCGATTATTTTACCTCTATCGTTATACACATATTGTATAAATACCATATACCAACTGTCCTTACTTAGCTTTACATGAATTTTTCCAGAATCCTTCATATTATTTTTAAGGAGCATTTTTCTTAAGATGCTCTGACTATCTTCATCGTCGCAGGTTAGCTCTCTCAATTTATTGACAAATAATCCAAGAGTATCTGAGTCTTTAATATCCATTTTTTCACCAAATGCTACTTTGAAAGAATTATTATAGCTCACAATATTTTGTTTTGTATCAACTATAAGGATGGATTGATCCATATTTTGAACCAGAGAACTAATAGAGCTAGGTATAATATCAAATAGCTTGTATCTTACGGAGATAGAATAAATCATAATATGGAAGCATATTACGCTGAAAAGTGGCATTAACTCAAGAGAATTTTTAAATAAAATCCTTATTAAAATGTAAACATTTACATATAATAAAACTGATAAAATTATTAATTTACGCCCTATAGGAAGCTTTTTGTTTTTTATAAAATTATATTTTAAAATAATAGTAGCTATTATTATATACAAAGCATTAAGCTTTAAGATGCTATAATACAGCATGCTATACGTCATATTAAAGTCGTGGGGCATGATATTCAGTAAATGGTGAATAGGGTTTAAGTAAACAACTAACAATATAAAAATCACGGGAAATGCAGCAATTGTTTTCAAAACCATATTAATTAAATTGTTTTTTGATGCGAGATATAAAGAAAGCACAATCCATGAATAGCCTAACAAACAAAGACCTGTAAATATCAAGAATGACGAAACTATCGTACAGTAAAAAAATCCTGATTGTGGTACCTCAAGTATAAATCCTATTGATACAATGATAACAGCTGTTGGCAGAATCAACAAATTAGATTTATCTTTTCTTATTTTTGCTTTAAAGTAGATGTCACAAAATATTGCACAGGAATAAACAAATGTAATTATCATAAATATATAGTTCATTCTCAGCATTGATGTTGGAGGCATCATAGTAAAAATCTTCCTTTATATCCTATATTAAATACAACTAATCTTTTACACTCATATGTATTATAAAAGGTTATTTTTCACTGCAAAAAGAGAAAGTTGCATTCTATCCGTAAGATCGAGTTTTCTTATTATTCTTGAAATCTGATTTCTGACATGTCCTTCAGATAAAAATAATAATTTTGAAATCTCTTTAGAATTTTTTCCATTTACAATGTATCTAATAATTTCTATATCCTGAGGAGATAGAATTGGCTTTCCATTTTTATCATATAATTCACTAGGCGAATCGGTCTTTGTTTCCGTATTGGGCTCACTCTGTCTTTTTTGTGCATTTTTTGCCATAGATTCGTAAACGCTTTTTTGTACAGTGTAAAACCCTTTATATGTATTTTTAATAGCAGCAATAAGCTCATCAGGCTCGATATCTTTAAGGATGTATCCATCTGCACCGCTACCAATAGCTTCTTGGATATCTTCTTCCTCTTTAAATGTAGTTAAAACAATAACCTTTATCTCAGGAAAACTGCTTTTTATAAGTTCTGTACCTTGAACACCGTCACAGTCAGGCATCCTTAAATCCATAATAACTATATCAGGCATAAGTGTATGGCATATTTCGTAGGCTTCTCTTCCGTTCGATGCTGTGCCAATTACATTTATATCTTTGTCCACCTCAAGCATAAATTTCAAACTGTTTCTAAGGATAGCTACATCATCAACTACCAGTACCTTAATCATTATCTTTATCTCACCTTTCACTACAATACCATTAATTTCCACAACATTCTATATTAAATACATTATTAATCTTACATTTTGCAATAGATAAATGTAAAAGATTAATTGTATTTAATCTATATTAAATACGATTAATATAATCAATATCATTATATCAGAAATTAAGGAATGTTGAAAAATATCTTACCGTGTAAGGGCAAAATATATTACATTTGTAATGCCTCTTTTCCTTAAAGTTGTTACAAAGCGATATTGTTTTGAAAATATCAATAATTTATCATTTATATAAGGCGATTTCAAAAATTTCCTTGGTCAATTTTTAATGGTGAAAAGTACTAAAATCAATATTTTTGAAATCGCCAGTTGACCAGTTATTTTTTAGGAATCACCTAAGGTACAGATAGAATTTTTTTAAAGTCCAGCGGTAAAATGTCAAGAGATAAATGGAAAAAATAAAGGCTGAAAACGTATAGTTTTTGTAAAAAAGACGCAAAAGAACATCACCCTAATAAACCTACCAAAATCAAATGTTAAATATGGT